>JGI20214J51088_10001278_pt1 | contig 17196 bp, 15 predicted proteins | sample WetSurMetagenome_FD_51088 | JGI IMG/M metagenome (IMG submission 51088) | reverse complement strand
ATAATTTTAGAGCAAGAAATAAAGATAACAGTTTAATATATTAGAGTACCCCGATGCTCATCGGGGGGGTCAGGAGTTCGATCCTCCTTAGCTCCACTTCTTTATTATCACATCTAAAATTATTTTGAGTACAAATACAACAAATGTTGGATATTTATATATTTTACAAAGTTGTCTCAATTCAAGTTATTATATAGGGAGTACAATAGATTTAGAAAAGAGATTATCAGAGCATAATAACGGATATGTTAAATCAACAAAGAATTTAAGACCTATGGAATTAAGATTTTATAAAAAATATGAGACTATACTGGAAGCACGCCGGATAGAGTATAAATTGAAGAAAATGAAAAATAGAAAAATAATAGAAAGAATAATTTTAGANCAAGAAATAAAGATAACAGTTTAATATATTAGAGTACCCCGATGCTCATCGGGGGGGGCAGGAGTTCGATCCTCCTTAGCTCCACTTCTAAAATACATTATCTGTATTAATTTAAAATCCAACAGCTTTCAGTTCTTTTATAAGCTTATATTTCCAAGAATCATTTTCATCTATTTTAATATATTTAATTCCACGAATATCTGAAGGATTTTCTACTTTTTCATCATAAAGAACAGCAACATTTTTTCTACCAAGTTTTCCAATAAAATATCCAAACTCAAAAATTACATTTTGTCTTGCTCTTGGTTTTAGTTTATCTTCTTAAAACGGTAAATCGTATTCTTCAAATTTGTTTTCAGAGACTTTTCCATTTTCTTTCAAATCTTGGTCTACGAAATCTAAAAATTTAATTAATCCAAATATATTATTTAAAATCAAAATACTTTCATTATTTTTTAATAAATCATTGTCATGTGCAAAAGATTTGCAGTTTCTAACATCATTGAATGCTTCTAAAATAGAAATTGAATATTTCAATATCCTTTTTGCCATTTCTGATTCAATAACATTTTTTTTATCTAATATTTTAATATATTTACCAAAAATACTATGTAGTGCTTTACCTTTGTAATCAATATTGAACTTATCTGCCTTTTTCTTGAGATATTTAATTGTAAAAGTATGCAATCTATCTAATGCTGTTTCAGGTAAATTTTTTGAAATACTATCTTTTATTTGTTCATAAAGAAGATTAATATTAATATCATCAGCATCAATTTTTATTTCGTTAAGATTTTCATTAATTGTATTTTCTTTTAATCTCTCACATATATCTCTGCATTTATTAAAGATAGTATATTCTGAATTCCATTCATCGCTGTTATAATATACCGAATTTGAGTTTATTTCATCTAAATATTTCCAGTGTTCTAATAATGCTGAATTAAGTGTTGCAACATTATAATTATTTTCTGTTTTCCACAATGCTCTTAAATGATTTGCTTTTGAATTACCACAGAAACTATATTTTCCATCATATATATTAATTCTTAATACTGAATGAATAAATTCTTGAAAAGTTGTATTAGAAAAATCCATAACATATCCCGAAGACATATTGAATAATTTTTCAAATTTCATTTTGTCATCAAAATTTAAATCAGACATTTTTTTATTTTATATAAAAATAATAAATTTATCATTTATAAATCATACATTTATTATTTCTGTTTATTTCAAGAAACCATAGGGAATATCACCGGTTCGATACTCCTTAGCTCCACATTGTAACCCGATAAAATTTAATATTTATTATCTCTTTTATTACTTGTAAAATGTTTTCATACTTTTTATTTTTGTTTATCGGATATTGAATAATTCTAAAAAACATTATACAAAAAATATGAAAAAAATCGTCAGTTATTTTGTGTTTGGATTAATATTGTTCTCGTCGGTTATTACTTTTGCACAGATTCCCTTAGGTGCAAATATAAATNCCGGAATCCNCCTTACTACCGGTGATTTCCGAAAACAATACAAAGATAATTATTGCCTTGGAGGTGAGGTTTTTTATAAAACACGATTACCGGGATTGGATTTAACCTTATCATATACTTATGGTAGCTATGTGTATANGAATTCATATTTGTTCGATTTAATAAAAGAAAAAAGCGGAGCTTATCTTGCAATGTCGAATTTTAACTGGTTTATTGATAATTCTTCAGTTATGATTGGCGGAAAGTACAAAATTTTACCCGAAGGCTCGACTCCTTATGTATCGGGAGAAATTGGAATGAATTTTGCCAAAATTAATAAAAGATTAAACGGGAATAATTTGAATTGTAATACAAACGGAAACCTTACGTTATTCAGGAATCTGGATTCTTGTTCGGTGAAAGCTTCCGAATCGGGATTTGGATTTGCATTGGGTGCGGGAGTACTTATTCCTCTTATTCCACATCTTGACCTCGATATGGGTGTAAGATATACTTACTCTAAGATTCTTATTTCAAAAGCTACTGATATAATAATATCCGAAAATAAAAAATTATCTGTGCCTGAATTAAATAGCTTATCCCACTTTACTTTAAAAGTCGGCATTTCGATGTATTTGTAATCGATTAGTGTTATCACAATATTTTGTTCAATTTAAAAACTATTGAACAAAATGTAGATTTTTCCGTATATATTATAGAAATAAGTATAATAATTTATTTTTCTCTTCTACAATTAAATATTATTTTGAATTTATAATAATTTATTATGGAGAGAAGACAATTTCTTGGTTCCGTCGGAAAATGCGGAGTTGCAATGAGTGTGCTGTCGGTTTTTGGAATGCCTGCGATAGGTCAGGATAAAGAAACCGATGATAAGAAAAAAGTAACCGACCATAGTTGTGATGAGAGAATTGAATTTGCTGAGGGTTGGATTGGCAGGTTTATGGATGTCTTAGACAGTAATCTCGACGAGCAGACAAAATGCAAGATAATGGAAGCAAACGGAAAATCCTGTGCCTGTGCTTATATTGAATCTGCTAAACTCGAATACAGAAAAAGAAATTTCGATGAGTGGATTGCAAAGGCTAAAGATTCACAGGATGGTTCACTTGTGGTAAAAGACGGATATATTATTCATACTTATATGCAAAACTATAAAGGATTACCTGTAACAGAAGGCTCTTGCCTTTGTCCGTTTGTAGAAACTAAACCTGCAGGTTTATCCGGAACATACTGCCATTGCTCAGTCGGGTATATAAAAGAAATTTGGGGAAGAATTTTCGGTGAACCGATGAATGTAGAACTAATTGAATCGACTTTAAGAGGCGGAAAATATTGCAGGTTTAAAATTCAACCTGCAAGATAAAATACTTTGATATTTTTTATAAGAAAGACTATTTTTATAAAAATTTTATTCTATGATAACTCCCGAAGAAATTATTATCGATAAAGAAAAAGCCGCNTTAGGTAAATGGTGCAAAGGTGATACATCAGGTTTTATAGAAATTAGCTCGGATGAAATAACTTATTTTGACCCGTATCTTGAAAAAAGACTCGATGGCGGCAATGCTTTTGAAAAATATATGAATTCGATAAACAATACGATTTTTATAGATAAATATGAATTGCTAAACCCAACTGTGTTGATAAACGAAAATGTTGGAATATTAACCTTTAATTTTATCTCTTATTCAAAAGATGGTATTATAACTTCAAAATGGAACGGAACTGAAATCTACAAAAAATTTGAGGATGATTGGAAAATTATTCATTCGCATTGGTCTTTGACTAAATCGAATGATAAATAATAAATATTAAATATTTATTAAATTTTTATCTTTAAATTATATAAATACCGTAGAAATGCAAAATACACAAATTAAAAGTAATTTTATGAAAAAAACATTTTCTCCTTTACTATTACTGATATTCTTTTCTTTTTATTCATTCGCATTTCCAGGATATAATAAATATTCTATTCTTTCTTTCGATGGTGATAGCTTACGGAAAATCCCTGCTAACCCGGGTGCAGGTTTTAATTATCCTTATTTATTATATATTCCAAAAGAAGTAAATACCGAATCTACTATATTGGTAGTTCCGAACAATACAGGAACTGTAAATGATACATTTTCAGTTCACGAAGAAGAGGCTGTAGAGCTTGCAACCCGATATCGAATTGGACATAAAGTTGCATTCAATTTGAAACTACCATTATTAGTCCCTATTTTCCCGAGACCTCTTTCGGATTGGAAAACCTATACCCACGCATTAAATCGAAAAACGATTTTAGTCGATTCAGGTGAGATGAAAAGGATAGATTTACAACTATTAGCTATGATTGAGGATGCGAGAAAAAAACTGGAAAGTCTCGGAATAACAACCGATGAAAAAGTTTTCTTGAATGGTTTCTCTGCTTCCGGTACTTTTTCAAACAGGTTTGCATTTTTACATCCCGAAATTATCAAAGCAGTTGCCTCCGGTGGTGTAAATGGAATTTGTATGCTACCATTTTCGGAATTAAACGGAAAGACACTGAACTATCCGTTAGGAATTGCAGATTATCATAAAATTACAGGATACGATTTTAATTTTGAAAAATACAAAATTATTCCTCAATATATTTATATGGGGGAAAAAGATGATAACGATGCAACCCTATTTAGAGATTCGTATAGTGAAGAAGAAAGTAATATTATCTATGATGTTTTAGGAAAGCTAATGATGCCCGATAGATTTAACCAAAGTAAATTGCTATATGAAAAAGCAAATCTTGTAAGTGTTGAATTTAAAGTGTATAATGGTATAGGGCACAAAGTTGACTCACTAATTGTAAATGATGTTTGTGAATTTTTTAAAAGACAATTAAAATAAATTAATATATAAAACAACTTTTTATAAAATGAAAACTATTGGCTTAATCGGTGGTACAGGTTGGGTATCCAGCATCGAATATTATAGAATAATAAACGAGGAAACAAATAAACGGCTCGGAGGTTCGGAATTTGCTAAGTGTATATTATACTCTTTGAATTTTGGTGATATAGACAGGCACGCTAAATCGGGTAACTATGAAAAAATATATCCCCTTATATTGGAAGGAGTAAATAAATTAGTCTTATCTGATGTCGGTTGTATTTTACTTTGTGCAAATACTTTACATATGTTCGCCGATAGATTGTCCGAAATAACTAATATCCCGATTATACATATTGCCGATGCCGTTACCAATGAAATTAAAAATAATAATATCGGAAAAGTTGGTCTGCTTGGAACGAAACCTACTATGGAAATGGATTTCTATAAAAATAAATTGAATAAATCCAATATCGATGTATTGATTCCGGATGCCGAAGAAAGACAATATATTCAGGATACAATCTTAAATGAATTATTAAAAGATATTTTCAGGGAAGAAACAAAAAAAAGATTTTTAAATATCATCGATAATCTTATCTCAAAAGGTGCCGAAGGAATTATTCTTGGGTGTACGGAAATACCATTGCTTATTAAACAAAAGGATACAGAAATTAAATTATTCGATACACTTTCTATACATGCTAAAACTGCAGTCGATTTCGCTTTGAAATAAATATCATAACAAATTTTATTCTGATACCGGTCAGTAATTATACCACCTTACCTCATTAAATTTCTCCTCATTTTTAACTATTTATATAATATTTACCCCTCGTTGGGGTGATTTTTTAATTTTGATAATATATTGATAAATCAATATTATATCTTGCGTATTATAAAATAATAATAATTATCTTATTAAATAAGCGAAGGTTTATGATGTTTTTAGTGTCCTATTAATAAACTGAAATAAAATGAATAAATATAATAAAGAAACAGGTGACAGAAAATTAAGNGTCGAAAACAATAGAGTAATATTAAAAAAATTTAAAATAAGGGAAATTAATATGAAAACAAGAATAATATTATCCGGTTTGCTTGCTGTAATTTTCCTTGTTGCATTTAATGGTTGCAACATAAATAAAAAAACAGAATTAAATTCAGCATTTGGTGGCAGGGTAATCCAATCTACAGATTCAAATTCATCGGATTTGAATAATGAAACAATTCTTAATGATAATATAATTAATTATAGTCAGGGTAAATCTGTTGGTAATTCGGAGAACTACAATCCGGAAAGTATATTTGAAAATACAGGTCTTACAACAGAAGTTTCTAACGATAATAATTCAACTTACACGGAAGAAGAAATTTTAAATAATAGCCCGGTTTCAGATGGTGAAGATGTAAACCTCGATTCATTCGAAAATTCTCTTGTTTCGGATGGTCAGTTTATAAATGTTAATCAAGAAGAGATAGACCCTGATAATAATGTTTCTAATGAAACTTCGAGTTGCGATGAAGATATTTACACAAATGTTATCTGGGTACCAAGCTCTAATTATGTTTATGCGGGTTGGAATCCTTATACAAACGGTAGATGGGTCTGGACTCGATACGGATGGACCTGGATGTCAAATCACAGGTGGGCAAAAACATGTCATTACGGAAGATGGTGGTACTCAAGCCGCTACGGATGGGTTTGGTCACCCGGACGCAAATGGTCTCCGGCTTGGGTTGTATGGGGACATCATAAAAATTATGAAGGATGGCACCCGATTTCTCCTCGTATTCACATTAAGAAAAAAGGAATTGTGTCTCCTGTAATGCCTCATTACCCGCAAAACGGATGGGTAATCGTTAAGAAAAATGATTTCACAAGTACCATAAATAGTTCTACGGTAATTTCTAATACAGGGATAAATGATATTATTAAAAATTCGAATACTTTTATTTCTTTGAAAAATGATGGTAATAAATTATACAACGAAAATCCGAATGTTACTAAAAATGAAATTGCTCCTGTAAATAAAATTGAAACTAAATCTGTTATTTCCGGAACGAATAAACAAAAACCGATTGATAACAACAGTGTAATCACTAAGCAAAAAAATACTAATACGGAAAGTAATACAGTTGTAAATGAAACTCAAAACAAGATTACGGAAACTAAAAATAAAATATCGATATCTTCAACCTCGAATACTAAACAGAATATTACTGCAACTATAAATAACAACAACTCTACTGAAAACAATACTGTTGTAAAAAATAATCGGGAAAAGAAAAATATTACGATACCTTCAACTCCGAATACAAAGCAACAGAATAATACGGTCAATATAAATAAAAGCAACACAACGGAAACTAAAACAGTTGTAAAAGAAACCCCAAAAAAAACTGTAGAAACTAAACCCGTTACAATTGAAAAGAAAGCAAATAATAATAATAATACGAATAAGAATACAAGTAATGTTACAAAAACTAATACTCAGACAAATACAACGCCTTTTGTGAACACAAATGAATTATTTAAAAATACTGTAAATCCGGTTAAGACAGAAAATCCTGTTAAAACCGAAAATAAAAATAAAACTGTAAACACTACTCCAAAAGTAGAGCAAAGTCCGAAAGTGAAAACAGAACCCGTTAATAATCCGCCTCAAAAAAATTCACCGAAAAAAGGTGATTGATAGAAAAAGAATAGTCGTTATCCCCAAAACCCGGAATCTAATCCGGGTTTTTTTTATATTCTTAAGGTATTATGTGATGGTAAAAATTAAAACTTCAAATTTAATAATACCGGTATTATATACGATATAAATAGCAAACTAAAAATTAACAATACAAAATAGTTTAATGCAGATTTCTTGACTCCTTTTGGATGTTTAAAATAATATATCTGCCAAATTGTTCTCCATAACCAGAATAATGCATATAGCAAAACTATACCAAAAGCCAATCCTGTAACTTCTGCTAAATCTTTATAATAGACAAAAGATAAAATGCTGAATATCACAAAGAATAATATTAGAGCAATATGAATCGTATATAATATCCTGGTATTTCCCTGGTGGACTTTCTCGAATTCAGTTTTCCACCCGAATAATACATAAAATCTCATATGAAAAATTACCATAACAAGAGATAATATACCTCCGGCTAAAATTGATAATTCACTAATGTTCATTTTTAATTATGTTTAATTTTTTATATTTTTTAAAATAATATAATATCGAAATCGTTATAAAAATAATTCCGGAAAACATTATTACATAACCTGCTTTTATAAAGTAACTTAAACTACTTTGTTTTGTTGCTCCGAAGTTTTTGTAAAGCATAACGGCTATACTTGTCAGGTATGCAAATGAATCCGCAAAATAAATTAGAAACCCGGAGTTGCTTTCAATCTTAAATGTTGCAATTAACCTGTCGAAAAGAATTGCGTTAAATGGTACGTACCCCATAAACACTCCGAATCCCGTCAGAAAAATCCAGAGGTACGGAGATACAATATTCAGTTGAAATAAAAAAGTACTAATACCAATTGTTAGAACTCCCAGTAACACTGCTATATGGTTTGCAAGCAATGCTTTAAAATTATTTTTTATAATCATTATTAATGATAATGTCCCAAGCACACCAATTGTAACGTAAACTTCGGTGGAAGTGAACATACCGGATTGATTACCATATCCAAGCTCTTTCCATATATCCGCCGCAAAGTTATCTCTGAAATCTTTATATGCATTAAACATCATATAAATCAGCGTAAGTAAAATAATTCCAAAAGAAAATTTCTTAAAAAATACTGTTCTCTCTTTTGCAAACATTTGTACTCTTTTTGTTCTTAAACTTTCATCTTCTTTGTTCGGGTTGGGAATCTGGTTCAGCATCCAAACAAATAAAAAATATGGTAAAATAAATAAAGCACCTGTTATATACGGCATCGTAAATTCATTAAATCCCCAGCTGTCTTTTACTGTTTTTCCCATAGTTTTTGCAAATCCCGATGTAATAATGAAAGCCGCACTTAGCCCTGCACCAAGTACTTCAGTGAATTTTCTTCCTTCAAGGTAACTGAAAACAAGTCCCCAAATCATACCAAGCGGAATTCCGTTTATAAACATAAAAATCAAATTGTACGGTAGGGGAGTATANGCAAAAAGCAAAAGTGAAATTTCTGCAATTACAATCATTAGAATTAGCATTAATGCTCTTTTCNTTTTCGGCATTTCNGAAATGAATTTTATACCGTAGAATTTTGCAAGTATATAACCAAGTAGTTGACTTGTTACGAGGGCAATTTTGTAATCTATTCCGAAAATACTTAATCCTTCAAAAAGTCCTACTGTGTAAGGTCGCCGGAAACCAATCATACAAGAATAAGTTCCGAATGCCGCGATGATAGCATAGATTGTAAAAAAAAGTCCGCTTTTTGTAGATAGCTTTTGCTTGATGTTCATCAACAGTAAGTAAAATGCAAATTATTACATTTTATTAACTAAAAAAAGTCGGTAGGTAAGATATAAAATTTTATTTACTATTATAAATATACTCTATCCAGTCCTCTTTTGAAAAAGAATTAGCCCACTTTTTAAAATATTTTAATGCATTTGCTTTCTTAATCTCTTCAAGTGTTTTTCCTTCGTTTTTTTTGCTCATCACTATTTCGGTTGTTTGAACTATCATATCCTTATATCTTTTTAAGTCTTCTATGGAATATGTTTCACCGTGTCCCGGAACTATCTTCACATCTTTCGGCATAATGTCAATAATCTTTTGTATGTTCTTCGCCATTTCGAATACACTTCCTCCATGCTCGCAATCGATAAAAGGAAATTCATCTGCAAAAATTATATCTCCTATATGTACCACATTTGCCTTTTTAAAATATACTATTATATCTCCGCCTGTATGTCCACCCGGAAGTGCTATCAGTTCTATATCTTCACCATTGAATTTTAAGTTGTATTTATCATCAAAAGTAATTTTAGGAAGCAATTTTTCAGGATGTGCTTTAATCGAATCTCCAAGCAGGAACTGGTCAGACGATAATAATATTTTTGTATAAGTACTCGATATTATGGTTGTATTGTCATCTCCAAGCACAAGGTTTCCACCAACGTGGTCATAATGCCAGTGTGTGCTTATTATATATTTAATTTTTTCCCCACCGAGATTTTTTATTTCGTCGAGCATAAATCTTCTGTATTCTTTATAGTTTGCATCGACTAATAATACTCCATCTATACCAATAGATGCAATTATATTGCAGGGTTGTAGTGTAATCTCATATAAATTATTTCCAAGTTCGGTGATTTTTTTAGGAGGACATTTTATGCTATCTTGCGAATATATCTGGTTTATAATAATTAAAGAAAGAAGAAATAAAAAAAGTTGTTTAATATTCATATAAGTTCCTTTCGACCGGTTTTATTGTTTTTACGTTAAATATGTCCTATTGTTTCATTTGGAATGTATTGAATAAACAATTAATTATATATCAATAAGGTATTGAAATTTTTATATTGTAATATTCAATAGATTTTGTTTTTTTAAGGATTAGAAACCAAAATTATATGTCCGAAAAGCTGTTTTTAATAGATGCAATGGCTACAATTTATCGTGCCTATTTTGCGATGATTTCACATCCATTAACGAACAAGGAAGGTAAAAATACATCTGCAGTTTATGGGTTTTTGAATTCAATAATAAAAATTCTGGATGACGAGAAACCCGACCATATTGCAGTGTGTTTTGATACCGAAGCCCCTACATTCAGACATAAAGAATTCCCTCAGTATAAGGCTCAGCGGCAGGAAATCCCTACCGATATGCCCTGGCAAATCGGGAAAGTGAAAGAAGTTGTTAAAGCAATGAATATTCCTTTAATAGAACTCGATGGCTACGAAGCTGATGATGTTATCGGTACATTAGTAAAGCAAGCTGAAAAAGAAAAAGTAATAACTTATATGGTAACTCCGGATAAAGATTATATGCAACTTGTTTCCGATATTACTTTTTTATATAAACCGACAAGAAATATTTACGGGAATAAAATTTCCGATGTGGAAATTGTTGATGCAAACGGAGTTAAAAATAAATTCGGAGTTACTCCCGATAAGGTAATCGATGTACTGGGTTTGATGGGTGATGCTTCCGATAATATACCCGGGGTAAAAGGAGTTGGCGAAAAAACTGCAACCGCTTTAATTCAGGAGTACGGCTCGATTGAAAATATTTATGAGAATATCGAAAAAATTACAAAAGTAAAATTAAAAGAAAATCTTCTTACTTATAAAAAAGAAGCATTTCTCGCAAAACACCTTGTAACCATCAAAATCGATGTCCCTTTAAAAATTAATTTTCATCAACTAAACAGGAAAGAAGTAAAATTAGAAGAGCTGGTCAATCTTTTAGAGGAACTGGAATTTAAATCGTTTATCAAAAAGTTTTCATCCCTAAAACACAACCCTATCCCGGAAAATATAGGTAAGGTCGAAGAGCTAATTCCTGAAGAGTTAGTACAGGAAGAGACTTCCGAGGATATGAAAATAACGATTAAAGGTATGAAACTCGATGATATAAAAGTAGATATTTCCGAAAAAGCTAAAAAGTTACTGACTATAAAAGATATAAGTCATAAATATTTTACGATTAAAAATAATGATGAATATTTAAGACTTATAAAAAAACTTTCGGAAGAAGAATTAATCTCTTTCGATACGGAGACAACCGGTTTAGATGTGTTCAACGATAAACTTGTCGGAATGTCTTTCTGTTATCAGGAAAAAGAAGCTATCTACGTTCCGGTCTTCGGTGAATATAAATCGGAAAAAAATAAACCAGGTGACTTATTCAGTCAAAACGTTACAGAGTCAAAAGAAAAAATCGGGATTGAAATCAGTTTTGCAATTGAACATTTAAAACCTGTACTTGAAAATGAGAAAATAAGGAAAGTCGGACATAATCTGAAATACGACTATATGGTAATGAAAAATTACGGAATAGAAATTGAAAATATTTTCTTCGATTCGATGGTAGCGTCTTATGTGCTTTCTCCCGGTAGCGGAGAACTGCATAATATGGATGCGGTTTCTGAGAGATATTTAAATTATTCTCCGGTTCATATAGAAGAATTGATAGGGAAAGGGAAAGAACAAAAATCGATGGCTGATGTCGAAATATCTATAATCAGTGAATATGCCGCAGAAGATGCTGATGTTTCATTGCAATTATTTCATAGGTTAAAATACGAATTACAGAAAATTAATCTTTACAAACTTTGCACAGATATAGAATTTCCTTTAATTCAGGTTCTTGCGGAAATGGAACTCGAAGGAATTAAAGTTGATGATAAAATTCTGAAAATACTCGATAAAGAAATAATCGAAATAATTGAGGATTGTGAAAAGAAAATATATAAAATCGCAGATGAGAAATTTAATATAAATTCCACCCAACAACTCGCAAAAATTCTTTTTGAAAAATTAAAACTTATTCCATCAAAAAAAACAAAAACGGGTTTTTCTACGGATGTGAGTGTTCTTGAGGATTTAAAATCACAGCACGAAATTGCTCAAATACTTCTGGATTACAGGATGCTCACTAAATTGAAATCAACTTATATAGAAGGTCTGCTCGATTCTATTAATCCGAAAACAAAACGCGTTCATACTTCCTTCAACCAGATTTTAACTTCTACGGGGAGACTTTCGAGCTTCAATCCAAATTTACAAAATATTCCGATTCGTTCGGATGTGGGCAGGAGTTTAAGAAAAGCATTTGTACCAAAAAATGATACTTTTTTAATAATGTCTGCGGATTATTCACAGGTAGAATTAAGAATTATGGCGCATTTCTCCGAAGATGAAAATTTTATAAATGCATTTAAAAAAGGACGAGATATTCATACGGAAACGGCGATGAAGGTGTTTGGAATTGAAAATAAAAAAGACGTTACACCGGGAATGAGGAGAAAAGCAAAAGAAGTAAATTTTGGAATTATATATGGTATTGGTGCTTTCGGTCTTGCAAACCGGCTTGAAATCAGGAATACAGAAGCAAGAGAAATTATCGACAGGTACTTCAGGGAATTTCCTAAAGTAAAAGAGTTTATGGAAAAAACTAAGAAGTTTGCAAAGCAAAATGGTTTTGTTCAGACTATTACAGGCAGAAGAAGATATCTATCTCAGATTAATAATCAGAACCCGACTGTCCGTGCAGAAGATGAAAGAGCGGCTATCAATATGCCTATACAGGGAACTGCCGCCGATATGATTAAAATTGCTATGATAAAAATATTCGAGGATTTCAAGAAAAACAATTATGAATCCAAAATGCTTTTACAAGTACACGACGAACTTGTTTTTGAAGTTAAAAAAAGCGAACTTGAAGATGTAAAAAAATGCGTGATAAAAAATATGAAAAACGCAATAAAATTAAATGTTCCGGTTGATGTGGAAGTTGGCGAAGGAAGAAATTGGTTTGAAGCACATTAAAATAGATTTATATGATTTATAAGATTAAAATAATTATAATTTTTTACTTTTGACATTTTATTTTGCCTGAAATTTTATCTAAATATATCGAATGTTATGTTTATAAAAAATTCGAGGATGATATTAAATATTTACTTTTAAAAAGGAGTATGGATAAAGAACCGTACCCGGGAATTTGGCAAATTGTTACGGGAAAAATGGAAGNTGGTGAAGAAGCTTATAANGCCGCAATAAGAGAGGTTAAGGAAGAAACAGGACTAAATCCGGAAAAATGTTTTGCCGCTCCTAAAATTAACCAATTCTATACTCCGCATAATGATAAGATTTATTTGATTCCTGTGTTTGTGGTCGAAGTAATTAATGAAAAAATAAAATTATCCGATGAACATACTCATTTTGATTGGCTGAATTTTAAAAATGCATACACAAGAATTCATTGGTATAGTCAAAAAGAAAATCTGAAAATAATAGATGATATATTATCCGGAAAAGTTGAAAATACGATGATACAAATAACAGTTAACAAATAGCAGATAACTATTAGCAAATATCAGATAGCAGTTAACAAATAGCAATAATAAATAACAGAGAATAAATAATAAATTAAGATTTCTAACTATAAAGAAATATATTTTAAGAGATAATAAATAAAAGTTTTTTAATTTAACATTTAAAATTTAACATTTATGATAGTAGTAACTGGTGGCTCCGGTTTTATTGGCAGTGCATTAATATGGAAATTAAACCAGCTTGGTAAAACAGATATTATTGTTGTTGACCATTTTGGGGAGAATGAAAAATATAAAAATCTAATTCCCCTGAAATTTATAGAAATATTTGACAGGGAATTTTTCGGCTCGATGGTTCAAGATGGTTTCTTAAAGACTAATAAAGTAGAAACAATTTATCATCTTGGAGCTTGCAGTTCAACCACGATGCAGGATTTTAATTATTTACTCCATAATAATTATGAATACAGTAAATTTTTATGCGGAAATGCAATTGAAAATAATGTCAGGTTTATTTATGCATCTTCTGCCGCTACATNTGGGGATGGAAGTAAGGGCTATATGGATGATGAATCGAAACTTGAAATCCTTAGACCTCTTAACGGGTACGGCTATTCAAAGCATCTTTTCGACCTTTGGGTAAAAAATAATAATTTCCTCGATAAAGTTGTTGGATTAAAATATTTTAATGTTTATGGTCCTAACGAATATCATAAAAAAGATATGAGAAGTGTGGTATGCAAGTGTTTTGAACAGATTAAGGCTACCGGTAAATCGAGATTATTTAAATCCTCAGTGAAAGAGATTCAAGATGGTGAACAGAAAAGAGATTTTATATATGTCAAAGATGCTGTGGATATGACATTATTTTTTGGCGAAAATAAAATTGTAAACGGAATTTATAACATCGGGACAGGTCACGCAAATTCGTTTAATAACCTTGTGAAACCTATATTTAAAGCATTGGGTTTGAAAGAAAATATCGAGTACTTCGATATGCCTGATGTATTGAAAGATAAATATCAAAATTTTACTCAAGCCGACATTTCAAAAATTAAAAAAGCCGGATATAAAAAAGAAATGACAGATATTAACGATGCTGTAATTGATTATGTATCAAACTATTTAAATAAAGATTTTTTGAATTTAAATTAAATTTTTATGAAAAAATTTATATTATTTATTTTTTTATTATCATCAGTAACAAATATTTCGTTCGGGCAGATTCTACCGAGAGGGTTAACTCCTGAAGAAGAAAAATTATATTATAATTTCATTCATCAGACTTATTATACCGATGATGTTACACCACCTCCAACTCCTGTTCGCACAATCGCAGAATGGGAAGAACTTCAGGCTATGATGATAACATGGACATCCTATCCCCAGATACTTGCTCAAATGGTCGATTATGCTCAGGATGAATGTCTCGTATATATAATTTGCTCTGACTCCAACACTGTTAAAACTCAACTCACTTCGTATAGCGTTCCTTTGGTAAATATTAAATATATAATTGCACCATATAATTCTATTTGGTCTCGTGATTATGGTCCCTGGACAGCTTACACAAATAATATCGACAGTATGAAAATTATAGATTGGAAATATAACCGTCCTGCAAGACCGCAGGATGACCAGATACCAACTTATATAGCATCTTTTCTGAATGTTCCGATTTATCAGGCAATATCGAGTCCGAGTGATTTTATTGCAACGGGTGGTAATTTTATGTGCGATGGTCACGGTACGGCATTTTCCTCAAAATTGATTTTAAATGAAAACCCTTCAAAAACCGAAGCTGAAATCGATACGATAATTAAAAAATACAATGGTATAAATAGGTATGTATTAATGGAAACTCTTCCTTATGATTTAATTCATCATATAGATATGCATATGAAGTTATTGGATGAAGAAACTATTTTAGTCGGTCAATATCCAACGGGNGTTTCAGACGGACCGCAAATCGAACTGAACATACAATATATACTTAATAATTTCCAGACCTNTTTCGGAAAACNATATAAAATAATCAGAATTCCGATGCCGGCAGATGAAAGCGGTCAGTATCCTCCATCTTCGGATTATNTGACTTATACTAATGCTACATTTATTAATAAAACCGTTATGGTTCCAATTTATGGCCTTTCACAAGACACTACCGCATTGCGTATTTACAGGGAAGCATTGCCTGGCTATAGGGTTGTAGGAATAAATTGCCGCTCTATAATTTCGCTTGCCGGAGCTATACACTGCATCAACAAAGAAATCGGTGTCTTCGACCCGATTTTTATTTCGCATTCAGCAATTCGATTTGCTACAGTTTTAATGCCTTCTTATGAAGTTAAAGCATATATAAAAACTAAAAGCGGAATTTCAAATGCAAAATGCTATTGGTCAACCGATACCACGGCTGGTTTCACTCCTATTACTATGACGGCGGTTGCGGATACTTTCAGGGCGAATATCCCATCCAGACCGCTCGGCACGAAAATCTATTATTATATTTCTGCGACTTCTAATAATGGTAAAACTATTACAAAACCTTTAACTGCTCCTTCTGGGAATTACAGGTTTACTGTTGAAAGTTCTATTTCGGTTTCTAACGGTAACGAACTGGTAAAAAACTATATGTTATTTCAAAATTATCCGAATCCATTTAATCCTTCGACAAATATTAAATATCAAATTGCAAAAAGCAATTTTGTTACATTAAAAATATATGATTTGCTCGGTAGGGAAATAGTAACTTTAATTAACGAAATGCAAAAAGCTGGAGAATATAATATCCCGTTTTCTATTTCCCGATTTTCCGATATCAAAATATCGAGCGGAATATATTTTTATAAACTGGTTAGCGGTGATTTCACCGATGTAAAGACAATGATAATTTGTAAATAATAATTACTTAATATCGAGAAGTAAATAACGTTATAATTTTTATTAAAACCATCTTATTTTATGATTAATAATGATGGTTTTTTTATTAATACAAAATCCGGAATTCTTTAAAAAACCAGCATTATTAGAGCATTTTTCAAATAACTGCATATTCTTTTTAGGTTTATTTGTTATAACTTATTAATATTTTCGAACTAATAAAAATATACTAATTACTCACTTGTGACTTGACAAAAATATTTAATTCTACAATATTATTGCTGTATCCCCTCTATGGGGGTATGAATTTATTTCTATAAAAAGAAATGACTAAAGAATATAATGCACAGTTTCAGAAATTTATTGATTTCGGTTTAACTGAAAGAGAAACTAAAGTTTATATGATTCTTCTTACAAAGAAGAGTTTTACGACTTCTGAGATTCAGAATTCTGTTGATATAACCCGAACAAAAATTTATGAAATATTGCAGAAGATGGTTGCTCGGGGTATATGTACGGAAAGAGTTGTAGGGAAATTGAAATATTACGAAGCTGTTGAA
>JGI20214J51088_10001277_pt1 | contig 17204 bp, 13 predicted proteins | sample WetSurMetagenome_FD_51088 | JGI IMG/M metagenome (IMG submission 51088) | reverse complement strand
CCGCGGGATGGACGAACAGGAGCCCTGCGGGAAGGGAGGAGCCGTCGAGCGTCATGGTCCCGCCTGCCGTTTCCAGGGTCGACACCAGCCTGCCCGAGACATCGTACACGCAGAAGCGCGATCCGTCAGGGGCTCCGAAGGCGGTGACGGTCGTCGAGGACGTGAACGGATTGGGCGACGCGCCGAGGACCGCCGGCTCGACGACGGAATCTCCTCCGCCGATGCCCGTGCCCGTGTCATAGNCGGGGTAATGCGGCGGGGATTCCGCGAGCAGGCGCTCGTCGTACTCGAACAGGATCCTGTATCCCGAACAGGGGGTGCAGGTGTATCCCATGCCGACCATCTGCACGCCCCCGTGCAGAGGCAGGTCCACCGGTCCCGGGGGGTGATCGAAGTTTTCGGCCTGCAGATGTCCCTCCAGAGCGAGCATCGAGCAGTCGAGCTGGAAGGGCTGGTCGGTGCGGATGTCCCAGGGGTACGGCCAGTCGGTTCCCCCCACGCTCTGGGGGTCCAGCGCGATGATCATGCTCCCGTGCACCGAGACCAGCCCGAGCAGGGCATCCCCGTCTGAGCATACGAGCGGCCCCGCGAGGAATACCGATCCGTTGGAGCCGATGGTAAGAGGCATCGAGAGCCCCGGCCAGGTGTCGGAGTCGTCCCTGATGTAGATCCTCTCGGCAGGTCCGTTCTCGATCCAGATGACGGGCTCCTCCAGCCCGCCGAGCCAATACCCCTGCGCTGCCGAGGAGTACGTCTCCTTCACCAGCAGGGAATCGCCCCTCAGAATCAGCCGGGAACCGTCCGAAAGATCACCCGGAGGGAAGTAGAGACCCTCGAAGATCGCCGCGGTCCTCGTCGACTGCCAGTCGACCGAGTCGGGTCCGAAGGGGATCGGTTCTGCGCCGAGCACGAACCACGGCGGTCCCTGCAGCATGGAATCGATGGGCTGGATAGTCAGGTTGCCGCATATGGGCGTGGAGGCAGGATTTTCGGGGACTCCGTCCGAGCAATAGTAGAACGGGGATGCCAGCGCGAGCGAGTAGAACCAGGGATCCTTCCCGCTGGACTCCGAAGTGCTCCAGATGCATACCGGGCCGTTGGCCCTGTAGGGTCCGCCGAGCACGCTGCCGTCGAACCAGTAGCCGGAGATCTCGGGCTCGCTCTCGAAGAGGCAGAAGTACGAGAAGTTGCCAGTCTCGGCCGAGGCCACCGGGAGGATAGTGAGCAGGATGGCGAGGTTCTTCCTCATGTCGGACCACCTCCGGGCATTCTATCAGCCGCATCGGGGTCCGGGTCAAGAAGCGCTTCTCTCCCCCCCGGGAGCTAGATCGATGCGGCGGCGGCAACCAGCCCGCATGCGGCGAGCACTATGAGCACGGTCTTCCTGAACCTCGCCTGCCCTGTGCGGGAAGCGGCGACGGAGCCGGCAACGGCCCCGGCCACGACGAAAGGCGAAAGCCTTGCGCATTCGACGGCCAGATCGGTCCGGATCAGGCCGCTCGAGATCATGAGGGGGATGGAGAAGGTGTTGAGCGCAAGGAAGTACAGCGACAGATTGGCCCGGAACCCGTCTCTCTCCGCCCCCGAGCCCATGAGCAGGAGCACCACGGGAGGTCCGCTGAACGTGGTCAACCCGTTGAGGATGCCGCTCAGAGCCCCGGTGGCCGCCTGGGCGACCGGCCCCGTCCCGGTCCTGAAGCCCCTCCCCTTCAGGTACAGGAGCGCCGTGGCCAGGACCAGGATGCCCGCCAGCAGCTTCACGGGCCGGTCGGGAAGGACCCGCAGCAGGATTATCCCCGGCCAGGTGAAGGCCAGGCCGGCGGCGTACAGCGGGAGGAACTGCAGAGGCCTCGCGGAGCCCCGCACGGACAGGAGGACCATGGCGTTCAGGACGAGGCCGAAGAGCGTGAGCATAGGCACTATCTCCCGGGCCGGCATGGCGAGGGAGAGAAGCGGAAGGGACAGGAGCGAGAAGGCGAACCCCGTCACTCCCTGGACGAAAGACGCCGCCAGGAGTATTCCTGCCTGAGCCATGAACAGCGGATCCACAAGCGCCAACTCCCCCCGGGAAGACAGCGGCTCCTCTGCCGGACTGCAGAACATCCCTGTTCTCTTCGTCGACTGCCAGGGCGACGGGTCCCGGCTGGTGGAGATCGCCTGGAGATGCTGCGGTCCGGGTCCGGACCAGCCGGCGAGGAGGTTCCTCGTCGCCGGCGACGGGCGTCTCTCCGCGGTCTTCAGCGGGATGACCGGGATACGCGATGGGGACATGGCCTCCGCGGTCCCCCGGGAGGAGGTCTCGGAGACCTTCCTCGAGGACTGTGCAGAGGTCGGTGCCGTGGTGGCGCACACACTCAGGTACGAAGCCCGCCTCCTCGGGTCGCTGCCGCGCGTGGGCCCGGCCCTCGAGGCTGGGAGGAGGTTCTGCACGGCCGAGATCGCCAGGCGTCTCCTGCCCGGCCTCTCCGGGTTCGGACTGCGAGCCGTGGCCGGATATCTGGGCTTCCCGCTGGGGGAGCTGCGAAGCGCGCTGTCGCACGTCGAAGCCACGGCGATGATCTGGCGAACCCTCACATGCGGGATGCCTTCGCTCGAAGCTCTCCAGGAGATCCTCGACTCCCGTCCGCCGGAGGCCGGGGAACGCCTGGACAGGCTCCCCGAGGGTTGGAGGGAGCGCCTGCCCGGGGGACCCGGCGTGTACAGGCTCCAGGACTGCGCGGGACGCGATCTCTATGTGGGGAAGGCATCCTCGCTCCGCAGGCGGGTCCCCCAGCATTTCCAGGGCTGCAACTGGAGATCGAAGGACGGCATGACCAGCTCGATCTGCAGGATCGAGACGACTCCCTGCGAGACCGCGCTGGAGGCCGCTCTGCTGGAAGCAGGTCTCATCGAATCGCTACGTCCGCCCTGCAACAGGGCGCTGGCATCGGCTCCGCCGGAGGTCGTCTGGCTCTCCAGGGACCTCGGCGGGACATCCCCGGTCAGGACCGCGGAAACCCCCCTCGGCCCCCATGCGATGCAGGGGCCGATGCGCGACCTGTCGCTGCTGTCTTCGGCTATCTCCTCCGGATCGGGAGCGGAGCTGACGGCCTCCTGCAGGTGGCTGGCCGCGTTCGAGCCTGCGGAGATGGACGAGGCGCTCGGGCTCCTGTCGACGAGATACCCGGGGAGCGGATCGCCCCGGGCGCTGCTGGAGGTCGCTGCGCGCATCCAGCCGCCCGGACCCTCCGAGGAGGCCGATGCCCTTCAGGCGCTCCTGTGGATCCTCGTTTCCGCGGGGGCCGCCGGGAGGCGCGCGAGGTGGTTCAGGCTGCTGGCCTGCTCGGAGGTCTCCTGGCGGGAGGGCTCGAGGAGAAGGGTCCTCCCGGTGTGCACGGGAACCGTGACCTGCGCCAGGTGGGAGTGTGGAGATGGCAGCCCCTGCGACTCTCCGTCGGAGCCGGCGGGTCGGTCGGGGTGCGGGCCGGGCCTGTGCAGGGGAGCTTCGGGAATCGATGCGGCAGGGTTCAGGAGGCTCTCGATCCTCTCCTCCGGGATAGGAGAGATGCTGCGCCGGGGGATGGACATGCGCGTCGTGCCGGCCTCAACGGCCTTGCCGCTGCATCGCGATGCTCTGGCGAAGATCTACGAGCGCCTGAGGATCGGCGAAGCTCAGCAGTCCTCCTCGTCGGAGTCCTCTCCTTCGCCGGGCCCGCCGCGGGGATCGGCGAGCTCCTCTATGTCCTCTCCCTCGTCGTCGTGCCAGGACCAGGCGTCGTCGGGACCGGAGAACCCGTCCTCCGAAGAGGCCCTCTCCCCGTCATCACGTTCGCCCTCGTCCTCGTCCTCGTCATAGTCGTCATCCCCTTCGCGATCCTCGTCGTAGTCATCGTCGCGGTCGTCGTCGGGGAGGTCGTCGTCGTCCCAGGCCATCGGTCCCCCTTCGTGTCTCCGTTTCCAGAGGCGGGGAATATCCTCAAGGCCCGGGAATGGTCAAGGCATTTTCCGCTCTGTGCGCGACGATCCCGTCGAGGTATGCCCCGAGCCTTCGGCAGCCCAGCCGCATGTCGAAGATCGAGGCCACGGCCTGCATGTCCCGGGCGACCTTCAAGGTGCCCGCGAGCCAGTCGTCCTCCATCCGCTCCAGGGTCTCAGCTATCGCTTCGGGCGCTGGATCGGCGACATATCCCGCATCCAGAGCCCGGACCGTCCGGGTGAGATCGCCACTCTGCGCAACCGCGAGGATCGGCCTGCGGGCGAGCAGGTACTCGGCCAGCTTGGAGGGGCTCTTCACCTCCGACCCCGGCAGAGGAGGGATCATCGCCAGGAGGGCGTCCGCCTTCCCCTGGGCGGTGAGCGCCTCCTGATAGGAGACCTTGCCGGTGACCTCCACCCGGTCCTCCAGGCCCAGGGCTCCGGGGAGCCCTGCGTGCTGAGCGCGGATCTCCCCGACTATCCTCAGGAAGAGGCGGCTCCCGGGGCGGCGGTCGAGGTACAGGCGCATGCCCCGGAGGAAGGGCTCCGGAGTCTGGGTCCCCATGAAGAAGCCGGTGTAGGTCAGGGTCAGCCTGTCACCGCGTCCCGGGGAAGGGTCGCCGGCCGGTCCCTGCAGAAACGGGTCGTAGCCGTTCGCGAGATGGAACAGCGGGGGGCAGGCATCCCCGTAGGTTCGCCGGAAGTACTCCGAGGACCCTTCGGACGTCGTGAAGATCCCGTCCGCGTCGAGGACCACCTTCGCCTCCATGCGCGCCTGTCGCCTCTTCGAGAAGGCCGACACGTACTGCCACTCGTTCAGGGAGTCGTAGAGCCAGAGATCTCCGAAATGCGCGATCCAGGGCAGGCCGGTCCTGTGCGCGGCCTTCATGGCGGCGAGGTGGCATGTATGAGGGGGACCGAAGGACATGATGAGGGAGGCCTTCTCGCGTACGGCCGCCTCGGCCGCCGCTGCCGCAGCCTTCCGCGCCCAGACGACCGTCTTGTCCGGGATCATCACATACAGCCTGAGGAAGCTCCGCAGGAGCTTGACAGGGGAGGGCATCCTCCGGCGGCCTCCGGGCACCAGAGGCCGCGCAACCGGCCCGGAGATCCGGGCTAGGGGGTCGGAGATCCTGACCGCCGAGTTCCTGACCTCCTCGGGGAGCCTGTCCAGGAGAGTCGGATCCACCGGCATGCCCGCCGGATTCGAGGCGGAGACCGGGACCATCCTCCAGCCGCCCTCGGGGAGGCATCGGGAAAGCGCGATGCACCTGGGAGCCGATCCCGTCGAGACCGGGGGAAAGCTGTAGGCGACGAAGACGAGGCTCCTCAGCCCGGTCACTCCGCGCCGCCGCCTTCCGCGGGCGAGGATGCGGCGGCCCAGGCAGCTTCGAGACCGTCCACATACTTCGCGACCGAGTATCCCTCGATCACTGTCCTCCTGGCTTCGGACCCGAGCCTTGCCGCCCTCTCCGGGTCGTCGAGCAGAAGGCATGCGAAATCGGCGAGGGCCCTGGAATCGCCCGGACGGATGAGCAGTCCGCTCCTGTCCTGCTCGACCAGCTCGGGGATGCCGGACACGCGGGAGGATATGACCGGCATTCCCATGCCCATGGCCTCCATCAGCGCGACCGGTATGCCGTCGCGGTCGCCGTTCGCCGCTTCCATGCAGGGCAGGACGAACATGGAGGCATGTGAAGTCTCCTCCAGGAGCTCCTCGGGCCGCAGCGCCCCGCGCATCTCGACGCGCCCCCGGAGGCCACGCCTGGAGATCAGGGATCGGTATCTCTCCAGCAGTGAACCATCCGTGTCGGCCCCTGCTATGACGCACTTCCAGTCGGAACGCCTCGAGGCGAGGATCTCGCAGGCCTCGACCAGGACGGGGAGTCCCTTCTTCTCGGCCAGCCCGCTCGCGGTGCAGTAGATGACGGGCCTCCCTCCGGAGGGGGTCCAGCGCGGCAGCCTGGAGACGTCGATCCCGAGATGGGTCACGGTCATGTCTCCTGCGAGGCCGGGCCCCCAGCGCTCGGCGATGAAGGACCTGTTGAAGCGGGAGATCGTGAGCGCCGGCCTGGCGGACTCCAGGAGCAGGCGGACATGGTCGGGCCGCGCAGGCACGAAGATGTCGGCGGCGTGGACGGTCAGGCTGAAGGGAACGCCGAGCAGCCTGGAAGCCCACAAGGCCGTNCTGGCNGCATCCCAGGCGAAATGCGAGTGGATCCTGCCGGGGGGGGCCGATGAAAGCCGGCCCGCCAGCTCCGCCCCGCAGAGGAAGTGCCTCAGGCTCCGCGCCGCTATGGCGTCGAACACGAGGGAGAGGAACCTGCCCGGCCTCCTGCGGAAGATGCCTCCGAGCTTCGCCGCCGCTGCGAATGGCAGGAGGAGGACGGGCACATGCATCCATGACGCCCCGGCCTCCGGCCCCCACTCCACGCCGGGGGGCAGGTCGAGACCCGTGATGGACTCCCAGAGCTGGTTGCGGCCCTGCATCGAGAGCGTGACCGTCCAGCCGCGCCTGCCCAGTTCCGCGATCTCCTCCAGGACGTAGGTGGGCAGGAAGCCGAGCACATAGTGCAGTCTACCGTTGCCGTCGGCGCTCAGAGCCTTCCCCCTTCCCGAGGCTGTCGTACAGGGCCTCCAGCACCCTGGCCTGCGCGGGCCAGGTATGCTTCGCGGACGCCGCTCGGGCCTTCTCCGCCATGGCCTTCCTGCCTTCGGAGTCGGAGGCCATCCGGTCGATGCCCCGTGCGATCGACGAGGGATCCTCGGGATCGACGAGCAGACCGCATCCCTCCTCGTCGAGCACCCGGGCGATCTCCGGGAGATCGCTCGCGATGATGGGCACCNCGGCGTTCATATACTCGTATAGCTTGTTGGGNAGCGAGTAGTAGTGATTGAGGCAGGTGTTGCGGAACAGGATCAGGCCTGCATCGGCTCCGGCGGTGTACCGGGGGAGATCCTCGGACCTGACCGGGGGCAGCAGGGTCACGATGCCTGAGAGGTCGGGGGCGGAGGCCATCTCCGGGATCCGTCCGCCTGTGGCGTCATGCCCGAGCAGGACGATCCGCAGATTCCTCCCGCGCAGGAGCCTGGCGGCCTCCAGCAGCTCCTCGAGGCCTCTCTCGCCGGCCAGCACTCCCTGGTAGAGGACGACCGGCGTGCCTTCAGGGGCTCCGCAGGCGCTCCTCAGGAGACCGTCGGCCTCCACAGCCCCGGGCTCGGGGCAGTTCTCCACTATCCAGGGCTCCCTCATGCGGGGGTACATCCGTCTCATCACCTCCCCCCTGCCAGGGGTGACGGCTATCACTGCATCCGCCGCGCCTATCAGGAGCCGCTCGGTCAGACGGTCCCTGAGGCGCCCGAGGGCGGACGTCTCGCGGAGATGCTTCACGGATCCCAGCCAGAGCTCGTGGGAGTCGTAGACCAGGCGCGCCCTGCAGAGCCTGGAGGCGGCCCACGAGATGAGCAGGGTATCGAGGTCGTTGGCATGATAGATGTCGGCCCGGGCCGAGACGGCCGCCGAGAACAGCTTGATCTCGTACATGGAATTCCTGAAGAGGTCGGACAGGAACCTCCTGACGGGGTTCCTCCGGATCGCCCCGGCGAGCCTCGCAGGGAGGGTCCGCCNGCGGTCCTCCGCCCCGTCGAAGCCTGCCCTGAGGCTCTCCGTCAGGCTCGACGCGTAACGGGGCCTCAATACCTTCACGCCCTGCCAGGTCTCCGAGCGCGGCATCCCCGGCTCGGGCCTGGAGATAATCGTGACATCCCTGCCCGAGCGCCGGAGGACCTGGGCTTCCTTCTTGACCCGGGCGTCGTTCCAGAGCTCGTTCCGGACGATCATGAGCACGGATTCTGGCATTGGCCTCCCGGTTCTCCCGCCTGGACAGGTGCGCGGGCCAATATAGCACCCACAGGCCCGGGCCCCGACACTAGCAGCCCCGGCGGCCTTCCCTTAGAATCCGCTTTGCCGGTCGGCAGCGTCATCGACCCAGACCTCGCGAGGTTCTAGCCCATGGTNGTCAGGATCTTCAAGTTCGGCGGCATCTGCCTCTCCTCGCACGAGGGGCGAGGCACGGCCGCCCGCTATTGCGTCGATTCGATCAGGGANCAGGGCCCCGGGCTCGTGCTGGTCGTCTCCGCCATGGGCAGGGCCGGCGATCCCTATGCCACCGACACCCTCGCCTCGCTCGCCCCGGGGTGCCCGCAGGACGAGGCCGATCTCCTCATGTGCTGCGGCGAGGTGATATCCGCCGTGGTCATGGCTTCCGAGCTCAGGAGCGCAGGAGTGCCGTCACGAGCGCTCACGGGCTGGGACGCAGGCATCGTCACCGACGGTCCCGACGGGGACTCGGACATAGCCCGGATCGATGCCCGCAGGGTCCTCGAGACACTCGATGCAGGTCTGTGCCCTGTGGTCGCGGGGTTCCAGGGGCGGAGCCCGGAAGGCAGGGTGAGCACCCTCGGGAGAGGCGGGAGCGACACCAGCGCCCTGGCGCTCGCGGCTGCCCTGGGGGCTTCGGAGGCCGTTCTCTGGAAGAGCGTCGACTCCATCTTCACGGCCGATCCGTCCCTTGTGCCGGACGCCCTCAGGATAGAGAGGATCAGCGCGGAGGACCTGCGCCAGATGTCCTGGCAGGGAGCCAGGGTCGTCCATCCCAGGGCCGCCGAGATAGCGCTCGAGTCGGGGATCCCCGTCGAGGTCAGATCGCACTCCTCGGGCGAGCTGGTGACGAGGATAGAGCCGTTCGTGATCCGCAGCGGCAGGTACATAACCGGAGTGGCGGCCGGACCCCCCGTCTGCCAGTTGACGGCAGCGGGCCCGGAGGGCGGGGAGCCGGGCGCGTTCTTCTCCAGGCTGTTCGGGATGATCGCCGCCGAGGGCATTTCCATGGACATGTTCAGCGTCCTCGGCACCATCGCCGTATTCACGGTCGGCACNGCCGACTCCGAGGCCGCGGGGAATATCCTCACCNCCGCCGGTGTAAGGTTCACGAGCAGGGGACCGTGCGCCAAGGTCTCCATCGTCGGCGCNGGCATGCACGGGATGAGGGGAGTGATGGCCAGGTTCGCGAAGGCTCTCAGCGACGCCGGGATCTCGATGCTCCAGACGGTCGACTCCCACGCCACCATCTCCGCACTCGTGCCGCTCGAGGACAGGGACCGGGCGCTCGCGGCGCTCCACTCGGAGTTCGTGACGAGGTGAGCATGGCGGCCTGCGTCGCGCTTGCGNTCCTGCAGGGGCTTGCCGAGTTCCTGCCCGTGTCCAGCTCGGGCCATCTGGTCCTCGCACAGCACTTCCTCGGAGTCGAGCAGCCCGGGATAGAGCTGGAAGTGGTGCTCCACCTGGGGACCCTGGTGTCCGTGCTCGCGGTCTTCTGGAAGGAGGTGTCCGGGCTCGCCGCAGGAGTCCTCCTCGGGCGGAGGCAGCCCGTCCGCACGCTCCTCCTGATCCTGCTCGCGTCCGTGCCGGCGGCCCTCGTCGGGTTCCTGCTCGGCGACAAGGTCGAGGAGGTCTTCGACTCCCCGATGCTGGTGGCAGTCCTGCTCTGCGCCAACGGCATCATCCTCCTCCTCGCGGGCAGGACCCGGCAGGGAGCCGGCAGGGAGATCGGGCCGGTCCGCGCGGCTGTCGCAGGCCTCGCTCAGGCGCTGGCCGTCCTCCCCGGGATCTCGCGCGCAGGCTCCACCATCTCTGCCCTGCTCGCATGCGGAGTGTCCCCCGCGGGAGCTGCGAGGTTCTCCTTCCTGATGTTCATCCCCGCCGTCGCCGGAGCGGGCCTGCACGAGGCCATGGAGGGCGCGGGCTCCTTCACGGGGGGGCTGCCGGTGCTCCTGCTCGGATTCGCCGTTTCTGCGTGCGTCGGCATCCTGTCCCTGAAGCTCCTCCTGGACGTGCTGGGCCGGGGTCGGCTCTGGGTTTTCGGCATCTACTGCATGGCCGCGGGGACGGTTTCCGCGGTCCTCCTGAACGCGGGGGTGTGAGGTGATCCTGCTGGCCTCCCTGATAGCCTCCCTGGCAACGGCTCCTTCCGACTGGTACGGAGCGTGCAGGATCGCCGACTGGCCCCTCGCATGGGAGATCGCCTCNCAGGGGCTGGCGGCCGATTCCTCCGACGCCGCCTTCCTCGCAGCGGCTGCCATCACCGGATGGAGATCCGGCGAGCTGACGCCGGAGGTCTCGCTCGAACTCGCCGAGAAAGCCTTCGAGGCAGGCGGGGCGAGCGCCCTGGCCTGGGTCGCCCTCGGGACCGGGAAGGTGGATCTCGACCCGGTCGGCGCAGTCGAGGCTTTCACGCGCTCGATCGGCATCGACAGCCTGTGCGCTCCCGGGTGGGAGGGCCTGGCGCTTGCCCTGGAGGGAACCGGCGAGCTCGCGCTGGCGCGGGCCGACTACGCGCGCTCCATGGATGCCGATCCGCTCTATGCTCCCGCCGTGCTCGGATTCAGCAGGACGGCCGCCGCGGAGGGCGACACCTCGTCCGCGCTCGAAGCCCTGGAAGCCTACGTCGCAATCTCGCCGGCCTCGGCTCCGGTGTTCGCCGAGATGGCGGGGCTGCTGGCCGGCCTGGGCCTCCAGGATTCGGCCGCCGTCTGCTACCAGCATGCCCTCGAGGCCGACTCGACCGACTTTGCCACGCTGCAGGACTACGGACTCCTGCTGGAGGGGCTGGGCAGATGGGGCGAGGCCGTGAAGATCTACCGCGGGATGGTCGAGCTCGATCCCGGCTACCACTGGTCCTACGGCGAGCTGGGATATGCCCTGGAGTCGGTGTCCGCGATCGATTCGGCAAGGGTCTGGTACCAGAGGGGGCTGCAGGTCGATCCCGGATACGCCTGGGCGGCCCTTNGGCTTGCTCTGCTGGAGCAGTCCGAGGGCAACTCCCGGGAGGCCGGGGCGTGGTTCGAGACNGCTGCGGAGCTCGATCCGGCCATGCCGGAGATCTGGGTCGACTACGGCCTCTTCGAGGAGGAGCAGGGGGATCTCGAGGCGGCGGCATCCATGTACCGCAGCGCCCTGGATCTGGACCCGGCCGACACNTGGACATGGGGCGAGCTGGGTTACGTGCTCTCGCAGGCGGGGGACTCCGACGGGGCCGCCGCGGCCTACGAGTCGGGCATACTGACCGACTCCAGCTATGCCTGGGGCTGGGAGCAGCGGGGGCTCATCTACGAGGGTGCCGGCAGGGTGGACGAGGCGATCGGATGGTACAGGCGCGCATGGGCTGCTCTGCGCCGTCTCGGGCTGGATGCCTCCCCCTGGATGCTCGGCGAGCTGGGGATGCTCCTCGAGCAGGGGGGAGACCCNGACAGCGCGGTCATCTGCTATGCAGGGGCGGTCGAGATCGACAGCACCTATTCGTTCGGGACGCTGAGGCTCGGGAGGCTGCTGGGCATCCTGGGCCGGGTGGAGGAGGCGGAACCGCTGCTGCTGAGGTACGGAGTGCTGAGCGGCGATTCGGCCTCGGCCTATGCCGAGCTCTCGCGCCTCTGGCTGGCGTCGGGCAGCGAGGGGAAGTCCAGGATCCTGCTCGAGCGGGCCTACTCGATCTCGAGCGCCCCGCTCGTCAGCCTGGGCTGGAGCTATTTCTACACCGGACACCTGGAAGCTGCGTCCGGGGCGGCTCACGACGCCCTCTCGTCTCCGTCGGCCACAACCGCCGACCTGCTCGACCTGGCGACGCTATTCACGAGCCTCGACGATTCCGAAGGCGCACAGGAGTGCTACTTGCGCGCCTCGGAGGCCTCGCCCGACGACGGAGAGGTCTGGATGGCCTGGGGTCTGTCCCTTTCCGGGAATGACGAGTACTCCCCGGCCGAGCAGAAGTTCAGGGTGTGCGTGGCCCTGGACAGCACCTCGGTGGACGGCTGGAACTACCTCGGCGAGGCGCTCCTCTTCCAGGACCGCTACGACGAGGCCAGGACCGCTCTCCAGAGGTCTCTGGAGCTGGATCCGCAGAACGTGTTCGCGGTCTGCTACCTGGGCCTGGTCGAGGAGAGGAGGGGCAATCCCTCCGGAGCGCTCGACTCGTACCTCGAAGCCCTCAGGATGTCCCCCGGATACGCCTACGCCGAGGAGAGGATCCGCAGCATCACCGATCCCGACTACGACGCCGGGTACTGGATCGAGGAATCCCACACCGTTTCCGCGTCTGTCTGGGCCGATGCCTCCCTGGAGTACGGCAACAGGGAGCACCGCACCTACAGCGGCGGTGCCGACGCCAGCTGGCTNTACGGACCCCGGGGGAGCGCGGTGAGGGCCGAGCTGCACGGCTCCTTCGAGAAACTCGGGCCGAGGAATCTCGAGAACACGGCGTGGGCCTCCCTGAGCGCCGACTACTTCATCGACGACGCCGCATACGTGAAGGCGAGCACCTCGTGGGACCGCCAGCAGGACACNGTCAGACCCTGGCAGATAAGCTCATACACGTCCTTCGGCTACAAGGAGTGGATCCGGGACTGGATGTGGCTCTCGCCGGAGATCGGGGTGGGCNTGGTCAGAAGCCAGTGGTACCTGAGGGAGAAGAAGACAGACGACTGGACCGCCTTCTTCTCGCTAGGCNTGTGGCTCGAGAAGCCGGAGTCGCTCCTGCCGACATTCTGGCTCTCGGCAGCCTGCTACGTCCCGCCGGACAGGCCCGAGGAAGTGATCGCCAACGGCAATGCCGAGCTGGGGTTCGACCTCTGGGACAGGNTTTCGCTGAGCATCGGCTNCACGCTCGACTACACCAACCGCCCGGTCGTCTCCAGCTGGGAGAAGCTCGACAGGGAGATCTACACCAGGCTGAACCTGCTGGTCTTCTAGGAGGCCGCTTCCGCAGGCTGCGGAACGGGCTCCGCTCCGAACAGGCTCGAAGGCTCCAGTATCACCCTCTGCCCGGAGTAGTCCAGGTACACCCTGAACCTCGCCAGCACCGAGTTCCCGATGATGCCATCGAAGGCCGACAGGACAGGGGCATCGGCTCCCGCCGAGGATGCTCCCGCCTCGACCACGTAGCTCCCCAGCGTCAGAGAGCCGATCTCGAACGTCGAGGTCGTGGCCTCTCCGCCTACGCCCTGGAGAGACGCCTCGTCGACCGTCCTGCCCTCGAGAAGAGACGGATGCCTCTCCAGGAAGAGCGGGGAGAAGTGCAGGGCGCCTCCCGCGCCGGTGTCCAGGAGCAGCTGCGCCGCTATGCTGTCCTCGATCACCGCNTCGACGGACAGGAGGCCCATCGAGCGCGAGGCCTCCAGCACCGAGCCGCCGCCGTCGTACTCGAAGCCCTCGGGGTCGTACAGCGTCAGCGCTCCCGCGCCGTAGTCGATAAGCGTGACGAACCTGCTCAGGAAGTCGTATCCGAGAACCAACCCTATATGGTGCCCGGTAACAGGATAGAACCTCTCGTCGAGCGGGATCGCCGCGACGGTCTGGCCCGTGAGGGTCGCGCCGGCCGCCGNATAGACGGGGACGACCACGAAGGAGAAGCTGGAGGAGCCGCCGACGCCCAGGGCGCTGAAGCTGCCCGCGCTCGCCAGACCGAGCTCCGCCGCGAGGGCCGAGTCGATCACGGTGGCACCGGCCCCGCTGTCGAGCAGGATATCGACCGGGCGGCCGCAGACCTCACCCATGAGATAGATGTGCTCTCCGTCCAGGGAGAACGGGTGAGGGACGCCCTCGTCCGCCAGGACCCAGTCGCGCATCCCGCCGTCGATCGAGAAGATCTGCCCGGGAACCGGGACGTTGTACTCGGTCAGGATGTTGGAGCTCACCGACTCCTGTCCGAGAGCCGGTATCCGGTCGTTCGTCCCCGAGGGGGAGAGGATCCCGGAGATCTCCTCCCAGCCTGACGGCGCCGAGTAGATGTCCATCCCCATGACCCGTGTGTGCATCAGGACGGGNAGCCAGGTCTCGGTCGAGAGATAGAACGTGGCGGGCTCCATGCCCTCCCGGCCCAGGACGAGCCGCGCGACNCCTGTTCCGCCCTCGATGACCGTGTCGGGCAGGGCGCTCAGGACGCTCNCGTCGCTGAATGCCCCGTAGAAGACGGTCGAGGCGGCGAGCGCGGCCTGGTTCCGGGACAGCTCGTCTCCCGGCATCAGGATGCCGTTCCTGTCGACCGACCAGACGCTGTCCCCCCGGATCAGCATCGTCTGCGTGACGGGCCCGAGGGATACCGTGATGCACCCCATGAAGGGCTCCTTCTGCCACCATGCCTCGCTCGTGCCCGAGAGCCCGGCCATCTCCAGGCTGTCCAGGGTGTGGACCGTCCGGATGGATTCGAGCCTCTCCACCCCTCCGACGGCATCGAGGTACCGCCCGGCCAGCTCTTCCGCGGAAACGGTTTCTCCGCCGCGACAACCCGTCGCGGAGACGAGCACGGCGGCCGCAGTCAGAATCCTCTTCATCGGGAATCCTCCAGGGGAAGGGCTTCGGCCGCCCGGGAACCCTGCCCGAAAAACGGCAGCATGGTCCCCGGCGGATCGGCGAAGGCAGCCTTCAGGCTTATGCAGGGGACCGCCTGCTGCCGCGGGTAGTAGACGCTCAGCTCATGGCCGCCCGTGGCCATCAGGTCCCACAGGGGGATCACATCGGTGGGGCAGTGGCCTATGGCGCGGAGGGAATCCGACTTCCAGAGCAGGGGATCCACCGGGAGGTCCTCGTCGAAGCAATCCACGACGTCCCAGGCGTGGAATACGAGGCTGTCCCCCCTCCTGACCACGCCGCCCACGACCTCCATCTCCAGGCCGAGTCCGGCAGACCTGCGCAGGACCTCCAGGGACATGTCCAGGCAGGGGCCGCTCCCCGCGAACTCCGTGGGCACCTCCAACCCGTCGAGCAGGACCTTCAGACCCGGGAGAGCGCCGCTCCCCGCAATCCCCGCGAGCGGCCTGAAGGAGTACGGCCGCTGGACTATCCTCAGGAACGCGACCACCCTCCTCGTCTCTCCGGGGCCGAGCGAGTCCATCCGGCACACTAGCAGCCCGGAGTCGGGGGAGAAGGCTCCGCCCAGCAGCTCCACCTCCTGGTACGGCGGGTGCGAGACGGGCTCGGGCATCACGAGGAGGAGGGAACGCGCAGGAACGCTCCCCGGATTCGTGACCGAGGCCTCCAGCACGAGGATGGTGTCGAGGGGCAGGGATCCTCGCATGCGGTCGATGAGCCACTCCTCCGTCAGGGGATCGTCGGCGGTGCCCAGCGCGATCCCGTAGACTGCGGACGCCTCCTCGAACCTGCCCGCGAGCTCGAGCATCCTGCCGTAGAGAAGGGGGCCGTCCCCTCCGTCCCTGGCGGCGAGCTCGGCATAGAGAAGCGCCTGACGAGGGATTTCCTCGACCGAGACCAGCCTGTTGCAGGAGTCCGCGGGCGAGAAGCAGAACAGGAGCAGGAGCTCCACCGTCATCCCCTGAGACCCTTCACGGGATCGAGCGACGCAGCCTTGCGGGCCGGGAAGGCGCCCGACAGCAGGCTCAGCCCGAATGCGGAGAGACAGACGGCGGCCACGTCCCCCGGCACGACATCCACAGGCAGGTTCTGGTGGAAGGAATAGACGTCTGGCAGAGTCACCAGGCCGGTCGAGCCCAGGAGCCAGCAGCCGCCCAGCCCGAGCGCCAGCCCGAGCGCGACGCCGGACAGCCCCACGAAGACGCTCTCCCAGAGGAAGACGCTCATCACGAGGGACCGTGTGGCGCCCATGGCCTTCAGTATGGAGATGTCCCTGCGACGCTCCACGACGCTCCTGGCGATCGTCCCGACGATGTTGAAGGTGGCCACCAGCGTGATCAGGAGTATCGCCGCGAAGGAGCCCAGCTTCTCCAGCTCCATGGATGCGGTGAGCGAAGGATTCCTCTCCTGCCACGTCAGGACCCTTGCACCGGGCGGCAGCAGAGCGGCGACCCTCCCGGCCAGAGCGTCCTGTCCGGCGCCTTCGGCGATCCTGAGACCTATCCCGGACCAGCCTTCCGGNGGGCCGTACATCCGGCGCGCCACCTCCAGGGGAACGTAGGCTATCGCCCTGTCGTTTACAGGAAGGCCGGTCTCCACCGCACCGGCCAGCACGGCTCTCTCGACCGAGAAGCCGCGCGAGCTGAAGAAACACCGCGGCGGGAAGAAGACGAGGGTGTCACCGAGCGGATGAGCGAACTCCTCGGCGAGGTAGAGCCCCATCACGGTGCAGGGGAAGCTGTCCGGGCCGAAGAGCACGGGGCTCCCGTACACCATCAGGGATTCGATGCCGGAGGTCCCGAACTCGAGCTCGGGTATGACCCCCCTCACCCTGCAGCCGCTGTCCGTTCCGCGGGAGGGGAGCCTGACGACCGCCTCGCCCTCGATGTACGGCGAGACGGACACGATCCCTGGAACCGCCCGGATGCTCTCGAGTACAGAGTCCGGGAGGTCGAAGGAGGGTCCTTCGACCGGGAGCACCACGAGCTCGGCGTCCACGGCCTTGACCGAGTCGCCGATGAAGCCTTCGAGGCCCTCCAGGACGCTCATGACGATGAGGAGGGCGGCCACTCCGAGCGCGACTCCGGCAATGCTCACCACTCCCGCAAAGGCGAGTGTGCGCCTCTCGGGGTGCCTCCTGAGGTATCTCCATGCCAGCTGCCAGGAAAGCGAATGCATATTNCGGAACTCCTCCGGCCTAATATTGCATCGAAGGAATCGATTGCCTCGAATGCCCCGGGGCCTTGTCCCGTCCAACCGCCGTCGCTAGTTTCCGAAAGTCGAAGGGGGAAAGCTTGACGCCGCTGTTGCTGAGCCTTCTCCTGGCGGTGCCCCTGCCCGTCCGGGAGGCGCTCGAATCGCCCATATCGACCGAGTCCGGCTTCAGCGCCGTTTTCAACGCGCCCGCGCCCTTCGTCGAATCCGTCTCGGGCCATGACTACCTGCGCATGCAGGGCTTCTCCGTATCGTGCCTGCAGGGCGACTTCATCAGGCCGTCCCTGACAGTGTACATACCGGTCCCGCCCGGTTCCGATCCCGTCCTCGAGTACCAGGTGCTCGAGACGGGGAGCGCACCTGTCGCGAGGGGCTTCTCCCCATCGGTCTCGCCCGTGCTGGAAGGCTCGGGGCTCGATGCATCCGAGGTCTTCCCGGAGGCGCCGACCGCCACAGGTCCATCCGACGTCGTCGTGATGAGATCCCGCCATCTCGCAGGCATGCAGATGGCCTCCCTGACGTTCTACCCCTTCACCGGAGGCAGCTTCGGCTCGTATGCCTCCAGGGTGCGCGTGAGGCTGTCCTGGGACAGCGCGCCGGGAGCGACGCGCCTCGA
>JGI20214J51088_10001275_pt1 | contig 17219 bp, 12 predicted proteins | sample WetSurMetagenome_FD_51088 | JGI IMG/M metagenome (IMG submission 51088) | reverse complement strand
CCAGACTGTGGAGAATGGCCCGGTGCCAGAGACGTTCTTGGTCCGCACGCGCCAGTAGTACTTGGTGTTCGTAACGAGACCTGTAACCGCCTGGACAGTATCAACTATCGTGGAATCATTCAGGACCAGCGCCGTTGCAAAGGTAGAGTCGGTTCCCATCTGTGCATGATAGGAAATCGCACTGGCAATCTTCGCCCAACGCAGCGTGTTGCTCACAGGCTGGTTTGTAGAACTATTCGCCGGCGCAAGAAGCGTTGGCGCTCCCGGGACCCCCGGAATCGTTGTGAATTTCCAGATTGCAGAATAGGCACCGCTTCCCTTGGTGTTTTTCCCCTTCACACGCCAGAAGTACTTGGTATCAGTCTGCAAGCCCGTAAGGTTCTTCACAGGGACTGTGAGCAAGCTGTCATTCGCAACCATTACAGTGAACAGTGAGTCTTTGGCCACCTGCACGTGGTAGCCGGTCGCACCGATCGTTGCGCCCCATGTCAATTGCACTGGAATCGGAAGCGATGTGGAGTCGTTCGCCGGCGAGGCAAGTTTCGTCTTCGCCGGAAGAGCTCCCTGGAAGTATTCGATAAGCGACGTGTAGTCCGGCGGCGGTGTGCCTGCATTACCCGTACTGATCCCGACCTTCACCGGGGAGATGAAATCCCAGAAGTTCCCGGCCTGTGTCCATGAGGTCCCGTCAAAAGAATAGTCCACAGTCCACAATGCACCGAACTGCCGCACACGCATGAAGAGGGGTGCAATGTCGAGCGTCCCCGCCCCAAGTTCAACATTGAAACGCACGATGGGAGTTTCCAAGCCATACGGGAAGCTCGTACAGAAAACGCGCGTTTGGATTCCATCATTCAGAAAATCAAGCCGCATGAGCCGGTTCGAGTTCTCTTCCAGAACTATCCCTTCCGTGCGAATGCTGGAAGCCGTCCCCGTTACCCCCGTATTGAAGCGAACGATGAACTCGCGGTTGTCCGCAATGGGAAGATTCTGTACAACCCGCGTCAGGTTGTCTCCGACGGGCAATGACCAAAGATCGTGAGAGGTTCCCGAGGGAACGGTAATTGCCAGCTGGTCGTTGATTATCGCCGTCAAGCCATCGCCGGCGGGATCAAACAATGTCCAAATTGCTGTATTCAGTGACGGGTCCCCGAAGGCGTCGGATTTGCTCGATACGTCCGTCACGGTTGCCGGGGTCGACACAACGTAGTTTCCGGTTGACGAGAGCCGGCTGCCTGCGTCCCCTGCCTGCACTCGGTAGTTGTACGTCGTCCCGGGACTGAGATTGGTGATCGTTACAAAATGCTCGTACGCCATAGTGAGCGAATACGCGTCCGACCCGTACGAGAGTGTTGTCCCGTATTCCACCCTGCCGTCTGTCAACTTATCCGTGTTCCATGCAACCTGCATGGCATTGGAAGCAAGGGTCTGAAGCCGCACGCCATGGATGTACGGTGCAACCGTATCAGCCGGAGGAGGAAGACTGTCGTCCGCCGCTTTGATGGAATCCAGATTGTGGAAATAGTCCACGACGGCCGAGAAGTCAGCGGCCTTGGTGCCTGCGTTGAGCGCGTAAGGGCCGACTTTGGTCACGGTGAGGGCTTGGCTAAAGACAACGACGGTGTCATAGTTTGCGCCGTTCAGCGAATACATGAACCTCCATGTGTTGCCGGTCCGCGATACGCGCATCCAGAGGGGGTATTCGCCAAGTGCGGCCATCTTTTTGTTCACCTTCACGCTCGGCGCGCTCAGCCCGCCGATGAAGGCCGCCGCATACGCACGAACACTGTCGGTTGTACCTGTGGTAAAGCAAAACTCAAGCTTGCTGGTGGCGTTCTCTTCAATGAGAACACCCTGCGCGGTATAGGCTTCGAATGTTCCTCCCACAAGCCCCGAGAGGAACTTCACTTCCATGCTGAAGTCAGTGTTCGTGGCAGTCTGCAAAATACGCACGGTGTTGTCACCGTCTGTCCACAGGTTGTGCTCGACCCCGCCAGGTGTCTTGATCGAGATTGAGGCGTCCGGTGTTCCCGTGCCCGTCATCGAAATGCCGCCATCGCCACGCGGGTTGACAAGCGTCCAGAGGCTCGGATTGAAACTGTATGAGTTGAAATCCGACGACACAAACGTCGTCTTCCCTGCATATGCTTCTCCCAGAGGGAGCGAAACAAAGGCCAGGAAGACAAGAACCAACAGCCAGCTATGCAAGTGCTTCATTGTAGACTCCTTCATTAATAAGAAATTCGCACATGTGCGCATTATTGTCCACCAGCGGCACTCAACTCATACGACTTTTCTGAGAACCTTGGCCGGCACGCCTGCCACGATTGTGTTGGCTGGGACGTCTTTAGTGACCACACTACCTGCTCCTACAACCGCATTTTCGCCCACCGTAACTCCGCACAAAACCGTGGTGTTGGTCCCTATCGAGGCCCCCCGCTTGATAAGCGTTGGAACAACCTTCCAATCGGCCTCCGTTTGCATAGCTCCCCCCTCGGTGGTGGACCTGGGGTATTTGTCATTGATAAACATAACACCATGGCCGACGAAGACGTTGTCCTCGATCACAACGCCTTCACAAATGAAAGTATGGGTCGAAATTTTGCAGTTTTTCCCCACACTTGCATTCTTCTGGATTTCCACGAAGGTCCCAATTTTGGAACCATCGCCGATCTCGCAGCCGTAGAGGTTCACAAAATCGAAGATTTTGACGTCTTTGCCGAGCTTAACAGAGGGGGCGATTTTTTGAAGGGACATGCGCTATTCTCCGTCTTGGATTGTTGATGAACGTTTCGGCAGGGCTAGTGGCTCAAATTGACCATAGTTCCGCCTGCACGCAAGGACTGTTGCGCAGCCTCCAGAATGCGTACAACTTTCATGCCAGACCGTCCGTCCGTTGTCGGCCGTCTCCCGCTCTTGATCGCGTCGACGAAATCAGCGCACATGAGACCCAAGGCTTCTCCGAGGTCTATCTTCGGCGCCCACATATCTCCTGTGCGGTACTGAACAAGAACTTTGTAGATGGATTCCCGTTCCTTTATGTCGACCCCCTTATCGTACACCTTCACTTTCTCGCTCGGTTCCATGTCATCATAGACGACCATCAGCTTGCTGCCCCCAATCAGAATCTTGCGCACTTTCACAGGCGACATCCAGTTCACGTGGAAGTGCGCGAGAAGCTGGCTGTTGTACCGTACCGTCAAGTACGCAATGTCTTCCATATCATTAAAATGCTTCGCACCAATTGCAGACACGCTTATCGGGTCTTGCCCGATGAGGTAGTCCATGATCGACAGGTCATGCGGCGCAAGATCCCATACCACGTTCGTGTCATGCTGGAAGAGACCGAGGTTGACCCGTACTGAATCGAAGTACATAATTTCGCCCAGTCGCCCCTCAGCGATCATGTCTTTGATCTTGCGTACCGCACCCGTGTACACAAACGTGTGATCCACCATCAACACCAGCTTCTTCTTGGCGGCAAGGTCAACCATCTGTTCACATTGCGCGCTGCTCTCCGCCATCGGCTTCTCAAGCAGAAGATGTTTACCCGCCTCAAGCGCTTTCATGCCAAGGGGGAAGTGCGTCGACACTGGCGTGGCAATCGCAATCGCCTGCACATCGTCGCGCTTCAACAGATCTTCATAACGGGTCACCGTTTCAAGCGACGGGAACTTCTGCTTCGCAACCTGAAGCCGCTTCTCCGAAGTATCAAAACAAACCACCCCATCAACTGAAGGGGTGGACTGGAAGTTACGAACAAGATTGGGGCCCCAATAGCCAAATCCTACGACGCCGATTTTCATGTGAGGGTGTTCCTTATTTTGCTCCCGACCCGAACAGCATAACGGGAAGCGTTTTGAGAAGTAGACCGAAATCAAGAAGAACTGATGCATTCTGGATGTAGTACAGATCAAGCACGACCATATCTTCAAATCCTACCACGCTGCGCCCCGCGACCTGCCACATCCCTGTACATCCGGGCATGACGCTGAGCCGGCGCTTGTGCCAGTCTTCATAATGATCCCACTCGTACGGGAGACAGGGGCGCGGACCAACCAGGCTCATGTCTCCTTTGAGCACGTTGAACAACTGGGGAAGCTCGTCAAGACTGGTCTTCCGCAGAAACCGTCCAACTTCCGTGACCCGTGATTCATTCACGATTTTTGTCGAAGACTTCTGCGACGGCTTTGTCTTGGCTTTTGTCTGGATGAACTGCACAACAGTCTTTTCGCGGTCTTTGTCCTGATCGCTCCCGATCTGCATGGAACGGAATTTGTAGAACAAGAACGGCCTGCCATTCTTCCCGATCCTGGTCTGGGAGAAGAAGATCGGTCCGCGAGAATCCATGCGTATCGCGACAGCGATTGTCGCAAATATCGGCGCGAGAAAAAGAAGACCGACCGCCGCCACAACGGAATCGAACACGCGCTTGTAGACTTCCAGAATCGGACTCGGACTGAAGTGCGAGATACCGACAACCGGAAGATTCCCGTACTTCTCAATGAAAAGGCGGGAAGGCACCACATCATACAGGGGGGAAGAAATCTTCACGATGGCTTCTGTAGCTGTCGCAACCTCCAGGGCATTGATCAATCGCGTATGGTCCACATTCTCCAGACACACAACGATCTCCTGCACTTCGAACACTTTCACGATCTCACGGAGCTCGGCGATCCGGCCGAGAACCTTGGCCCGGTTGAACACGACCTTGCCCAGAGACAACTCGTCGTCCAGAAACCCCACGAGGTTCAGCCCCAACTGGTCATTGAGAAACAGATTGATCGCGAGGTTCTTGCCGTTCTCACCTGCACCGACAATCAATGCATTGCGGTGGAACACCCTGCGGCGCGAAAGCCACAGATACACGTTGCGAAATACGATCACCCGTCCGCCGATCAACAGAATAATGGAAACACCGGCGAAATACATCAACGCAAGACGGCTATCGACAATCCACTCGGTCCGGATGAAGAATGCCAGCAAGGCCAGGCCAAGGAGTGCGAAGAAGAGGGACTTGAGGATGCGGAAGATCTGATCGGCCACGGTCACAAAGACATTGACGCGGTACAAGCCCATGTACTGGAAAACCATGGTCGCTGCCCCGCCGAACAAACAGAGGAATATAGGCTCCCACTCCAGGGGCGCCCCCACAAATTTGAACTCCCCCGCGAATTCCCGACCGCGCAGGGTGATACCAATGGCAAGGGCCGCTACGATCGTGAGCCAGTCAAGGACTAGCAGGATGTAGGTGTATGCTGGGCGTTTTTTCCGGGCCACCATAATTTGCGTTTCCCCGTTAGAGTCTGACGAAAAATGCCTGATAAATGTACTAAAAATGGGCTTCAAAAAGCAAACTACACGATTCTCTCATTTGGGATAGCGAGTGTGTACAATGTAGAAAAGTGCGCCCCGAAGAACCGTGCGCTAGATCACAAAGTCGATTCCCGCCCGGATTCCCCGATTCTGCCACTTTTTGCTGTATATCATGTGTGATCACAGGTCGATTTTCCGCCCCCATTTTGCCCAAATCCCACACAAACGCACACCGCCCCCAATCCCTTGGGGGCGGCGCGCCAAAACAAATCTTCCTGCCGAACGGCTTTTCAGCTCAGGACTGGAACTCCCGAATGGCACTGCAGACGTACTTGATCTGCTCTTCCGTCAGCTCGGGGTACATCGGCAGAGACAGTATCTCCTTCGCGGCGTTTTCTGTGACAGGGAAATCCCCCTCTTTGTAACCCAAATGGGCAAAAGCCTTTTGTACGTGAAGAGGTACGGGGTAGTGCAATCCGGTCGAGATACCTTTCTCCTCGAGATGTTTCTGCAGCTCATCCCGCTTTGTGACCCGGATCACATACAGGTGATACACATGCTTCGCATATGGCATTTCCTTCGGCGGAACCACCCCGGGAATCCCCTGGAGATGCTTGTTGTACAGTGCTGCATTGCGCCGACGGGCCTCGGTCCATGCCCCCAGGTGACGGAGTTTGACCCCAAGCACGGCACCCTGGATCCCTTCCATGCGGTAGTTGTGGCCATACATTTCATGATAGTACTTCTTTTCCGCGCCGTGATCGCGTATCATCTTGAATATGCGCGCAAGAGCGGCGTCATTCGTCGCCACGGCTCCCCCCTCACCATACGCCCCAAGATTCTTACCGGGGTAGAAACTGTAGGAAGAAGCACGTGACAAACCACCTGTGCGTTTGCCCTTGTATTCTGCGAAGTGAGACTGTGCGCAATCTTCAACCAGCGCGATGTTGTGCTTGCGCGCAATGGCATTCAACGGATCCATGTCCGCCGGCTGACCGTAGAGGTGAACCGCAACAATCGCCTTGGTCCGCGGTGTGATTTTCGCTTCGACCTTCGAAGGATCGATGTTGTAACTGTCAGGCTCACAGTCCACAAACACCGGCGTAGCACCGCACAGCGTGGCACCCCATGCCGTTGCAATGAACGTGTTGGCCGGTATGATCACCTCGTCCCCGGGACCGACACCAAGCGCCCAAAGAACCATGTGATTCCCATCAGTGCCGGAGCTGACGCCGTAGCAGTACTGGACGCCATGTTCTTTGCCAAAGGCAGCTTCAAATTCAGAAACCGGCTTGCCAAGAACATATGCCGTGTTGTCAAGCACGGAATGGATGGCCGGAAGCACTTCGTCTTTGATTGAAGCATATTGCGCTTTAAGATCGAGAAAAGGCACGCGCATCATAGGAGGTCCTGTTTGTCGTTGGTAAATTGACCCATGCAACTGAAACTACAGTGTACGAAATCTTTCTGTAAAAGAGTGTGAATAATATCACTTCTTTCCCCCGGTGTGCGTGACGGTAGTCACAATGCCGTCGCGCAGCACATGCCGCACAATCGACGCGCGTGCCGCAGCGGGCCCTTCAACCATGAGCCCTATCCCGGTGTCGCGGATCTCCGATCTGTTCCGGTCGCGCCACCAGCGGGATATCTCACGCGGACGCACGTGCCACATGCCGTTCTGCGACTTCATGAAATGCAGGAATTCCTCATAGAACGCAAAACGTGCACTCTCCAGCATGTAGTCCGGGTGGACGTTGAGAACCACAAGGCCCCCGTGAGAGGCAATCCACTCCACTTTTTCTCTCCAGGTGCTGATGTCGTGCTGGTTCAGAATCTCGAACAACGTGTGATCCTGCGGCATCGTCAGGGGGAGTTCCACCACCTCTCCAATGAAGTACGGCCAGATACTACAACATCCGCCGGCCTGCGGCTCGTACGGATCGGTGTCGGGGAATGAGCTGTCGTACTCGAACTTGAGCTCTGTCATCCAGGCCGCATTGCGCAGCGTTGACGGCGATCTGAATCCGGATGCGCCCCATTGACGGGCATACGCGTGAATCTTCGCGAGACGCTTCTCATACACAGCGCGCGAGTGGAAGAGCCTCCCATCGTGCTTCAGACCGTGAACACCGATCTCGAAACCGTCGGCACGCAACCGATCGACAATCTGCCAATCGATCGGATACCGTTCCGGAACCAGATTCCAGGATGAAACAAACCCCAGCTTCTGCTCGAGCGCCGCGAGTGCCGGCGCACGCCGGAGTCCCGCATCCATTTCCACATCGTGCGTTAGGGCAAAGGCAAACCGATTCCCGTCCGGCCAGAACGAGAGACGGGGGACTTCGGCGGCGTGCTGCAGCAAGGATCTGAGATATGTGTCAATGGCCTTCGTCAACACCGGCTCGATGGGCCAGGCAGGGAACGCGGCAGCGGCCTGGACTGCGGTGAACCGTTGCCGCAACGCCAGTTGTATCGTTCGAGGAATCACCGGTTTCAATGCGTAGTATACGCGGCGCTTCCAACCGTGCGTGTCCTGCACGTACCGCTCATACAGATACTCCTCAATCGGCGGCGAGAGCTGCGGGGGCTCTGGAATCCCCGCACTCACCTTGAGCAGTTCCCGTAGCGTCGAGCGCGCCCCGCCGGCGGCCAACGCGGTGGCGTTATCCGGCATGCCCATAAAGCACCTTTCCGATCACCTTGAGAATCGACACCGGCATATGCTGCATGAGAGGTTTCAGCACGCCGGTCGAGTTGCTGCGCTTGACCACTGCCTCAGCCGGCACTCTGTAGTACCGCAATGGCAACTCCTCAGCACCCCATCCCCGTTTGTACCGGATGAGACCCTCGCCATCAAGATCGCTGCGCCCAAGATCAACAACCCGGTACCCTTGTGCACATCCCCATCGGATTGCATCCCACAGCAAGCCGGGATTTGCGCTCAGATGCAGAAATGCCTCGTTCGACGCATTGAACTTGTGGTAGAGCACATCCTTGTAGTGCAGGAACACGCTTGCAGCGATGGCCTCCCCCTCGAACGTGGCAACACTGATGAACCCCATTCCGCCGGCGATCAGGTGCTCTTGGAAGAGATGGAAAAACCGGTCGGGTTGCGGCGGGATTCCGTGCTTCTGACGCGTCAGGTAGTTCAGCCGGACAAACACGGCCATGGCCTCGCTGTCTGTTCGCCGCTGGACCACGACCCCTGTTTTTTCGAACTTCTTGAGAGTATACTGGGTCCTCTTTTTTTCGAAGGTCCTGAACAGAAGCTGGGAATCAGGCTGCAAGCGCACCCTATGCAATGCGTACGACGCGGCAACGGCTCCCAGTGGTGACTCGCCGCGGATTTCGATGTATTTCCATCGCCGCGTTGCACGCAGCTCCGCGGCACGGGCAACAAGAGCCTCCCCTGCGGCAGGGTCTCGCACAAGAAGTGAGCTATAGTCAGAGAACGGCAGAGATACCGCCCGGCATCCTGTCAATCTGCTCCGGATTTCAAGCAACGGGAGAATGCCCGATATTTCACCGTCCTCAATGCACGCGAGGGAGACTTGATGGTACCCATACGCACGTTCCAGCACCTTCATCCACAGCGGATGATGAAAGATCAACGCCTCCGGATGAGCATCGGCAAACGCCAGCCAACGGGCATCGGCGTGAGGATCAATGAATTCAACGTGGCTCATTGGGCGAGTATGTACGCGTAGGCCTCATACAACCGCTTCACCTGTTGTTGCCAGGAGAACGTTTCCTGCACACGACGCACTCCAATCTCGCCCAGACGCCGGGCTTCGTCGGAATGTTGAAAGAGGTGCAGCATTCCTTCAGCAAATGCTGCAGGATCATTGTTGTGTACGTACAATGCCGCATCACCCGCCGAATAGGTATTCTCCTTCAGATGAAAGGAGACCGTGGGTTTTCCCAACGCCATGTATTCCATAACCTTCGTCATGGTGGAGAGATCATTCAGCGGGTTGTGCGGATCAGGAGAAAGACACACATCGGCAGTCGAGAGAATATCGAGCGCCTCCGGATCAGGAATGCGCCCGGTAAATACCACGTGTTGCTGAATCCTAAGGGTCGTCGCCAGTGCCTGCAGACGATCCCAGTCATCCCCCTTGCCAATAAGATAGACAAGAAAATCCCTAAAACCTTTCCGGTTGACAAGTTCATCCACAGACCGGAGAATGTAGTCGACGCCGTCCTGTACCGCCATAACGCCGATGAATGCTGCCACGTGCGTCTTTCCCCTCCGCAATGCGGGGTTTGCAGGCCGAGGATAAAACAAACGCGTGTCCGGCCCGTTCCGCACAACAAACGATTTCCCCTTCAGACGGGGCAACCGTTCCAACGCAATCCCCTGGTAGGTGAGGTTCGTGGACAGTACCGCATTCGACACGCGATAGGAAAGTCCCTGAAACAGCCGCTGCAATCGGTAGAGGATGTCCCTCTCCTCGATCGGTTTTTCAAAACGGCTGAGATACGCTTCGGGTGCCAGATCATGCTCATCAAAAATGAATTTCACCCTGAAGAGTTTCAGGTAGAGGGCAAGGGGCCAGAAGATATCCGGAGGGTTGGCCGCATGGACGACATGGATACGTCCGCGAAAGAACACCCTGTGAAAGAGCATGATGGTCTTCAGGAACGCGGTTGCGTATTCCCGCACATAGCCCTTCACCGAACCATCAGCAAAGGTGTTCCGGTAGCGATGGATGTGCACACCGTCGAGGACAAGCGAGCGTTCGTTGTCCTTGCCGAACATCGGACAGATGACGCTGACCCGTGCCCCGGCGTCACGAAGCGCGAGGGCGATGTTCCACATCCGGCGGTCAAAAGGGACCGCCTCATTCTCGATGATGAGAAGAAAGTGCTTACCAGCAAATGCCTTCGTAGTGTCCATTTCCCGTTGTCCGATCTTCCGAAATACGTACGAGGTCGTATACCAATTGCCCGGGCTTGACCTTGTCCAGGACCGCACGGAACCCTTCCCCCTTGTTCGCGATCAGGATCACCTCGGCGTGCGTGAGGACCTCCTCCAGCGAACCCTTCATCAGCGAAGAAATATGGGGGATTTCCTGCTCGATATAGGACTTGTTGGCCCCCATCAGCCGGGCAATATTCACGTTGGCATCGTAGATCGCGAGATCGAACCCCTTGCCGATCAGCGCTTCGACGACGGTCACGATCGGACTCTCACGCAGATCGTCCGTATCTTTCTTGAAGCTCAATCCCAGAATGCCGACCTTTTTCCGTTTTGTCTGGATAACCCAATCAACGACACGTTGAATCTGCGCTTCGTTGCTCGCGATGAGGGATTGAAGGAGCGGGGCGGCAATGTCGAGCCGCCGTGATTCATATGAGATCGCACGAACGTCCTTGGGAAGGCAGGATCCTCCGAAGGCAAAGCCCGGTTTCAGATAGTACGGCGAAATGTTCAGCTTCGTATCTTCTGTGAATATCTTCATCACGACGTGACTGTCAATGTCCAGCTTCTTACAGATTGCTCCGATCTCGTTCGCGAACGTTACCTTCACCGCGTGGAATGAGTTGCAGGCGTACTTCAGGATCTCCGCCTCCCGCACTTTCACCGCATAGAATGGAGCAGTGATCCCGCTGTACATCTGCCGCAGCAATGTCACGATCGTCTCGTCCGACCCCCCGACTACGGTATACGGGGGATTCTCGAAGTCGAAGACCGACGTTCCTTCCCGGAGGAATTCCGGGTTGTCCGCAACACCGAAATCACGACCCAGTTGCTTCCCCGATTCGCGCGCAATGATGGTGGCGGCTTTGTCCACCGTCCCGGGAAGCACCGTGCTCCGGATGACGAGACCGTGGTAGCTGTTCTTGAGCCTCAAGGCCTGCCCGACCTGTTCCGCAACACGCAGGACCTGATCAAGGTTCAGACTCCCGTTGGGACTGCTCGGAGTTCCCACACAGACCAGACTGAGGTCCGTATGCTGGACAGCGTCCGTCAGATTCGTTGTCGCACTGAGCTTCCCTTCTTTTACCGCCTGCTGGAGCAGCACGTCGACTCCCGGCTCAACAATAGGGGCGATCCCCTTGTTGATCAACTCCGTTTTCAACGGATTTGTATCCACGCCGATAATCCGATGGCCGAGTTTCGCAAGACAGACTGCAGACACCGCGCCAACATAACCGAGCCCGAATATGCTAATGTTCACGTTTGGAATCCTTCAATAAGAGATGGGCAAACGCATGAAACATGGTCGCTGCACCCCAATGGATCGTGGGGGTGGTATTCGTGAACCAACTGTTCTTCCAGAGATAGAANTAGCCTGCCTTGTCCTGCATATTCCGTATGGTCCACCGGGCAACACGCGATGCCAGATCATACAACTCAGGGCGCGCGTATTCGGTGCCGAACAGGGTGAGCGTGTCAATGCTCTGCGAAGAACTTTGAATATCGTATTTGTAGTCGCGATTCCAGTAGTACTTCGGCGCGCCATCCGCCCGGAAGAAATGCTTCTCATAGAACGCACACCCTTTGCGGATGGCCTGGTCAAACCGGTTGTCCCCCACACTGCATTGATACCCGAGCAGAGCATCAAGATTGTAAGCAGTGTGCCAGTTGTCAATCCAGTGGTACATGGGATCTTCCCCGTAGTACCAGCCGCCTTCCGGAAGCTGACAGGCCACCCCGTATTCCACCGCCTGCGTGGCTAGGTCAAGAAGGCTCTTCTCCCCTGTCTCCTTGTACACCTCCGCCAGGAGCCGGGCACCGAGGAGATTCGAGTTGTGCACAGGAAGCTCAGCGTCTGCCACGTAGCTCAGGCAGAGGCCCTGCGGCGTGGAAACCCGCGGAATGTCTTTCATGATGAACTCGGCCACGCGCCGGGCCAATGCGAGATACCGATCATCGTGGAGGATGTGGAAGGATGTCATCAGATGATGGCCGATCAACCCTGACCAGACAATCGTGGGCGCCCCCTTCGGGATGTCCGAGCCGCGTGAGATGTAGTCAAAAGCATTCCCCCAACACGCCCCGTGATAACCCGGCGAGGCGTGATCCGTGAGCCACTGAAGAAGGAGATCGGATTTCCCACGGTACCGTTCGTCTCCCGTAAGGGCGTACAGCTGCGCATATCCTGCCATGATGAATCCCATCCCCTTTGTGCTCTGCTGCGGATGGATGCCGAGCAGGGGACGCAGGTTGAAGGGATTCCGGCGGACTGCCTGCTGGAGTACCTGCTGCGGAAACCGCTTGTGAAAGGTCAGCGGCCTGAGATACGAGAGCAGCCCGTCAAAAGGATCGTATGCCCGGTAGTCGTTCTTCTCGAGCCAGGAGTGCAGCAGTTGGAGCGAGTCCCAGATGTCCTTGTGCGAGGCACTTACTTCGAACATGTGTCACCTTGTACCAGTGTGTGGTAGAGCCCTTCAAATGCGCGGAAATTCTGCGCCCAGTCCGCCCGCGACCGGACGACGGCGAGGTTGTGCTCACCGTATCTCCTCACCTGTCCCGGATCACGCGAGGCACGAAGGATCGCCCCCGCGAGCGCCTGACTGTCTCCACGAGGCACGACTTCGCCGTTCTCGCCTTGCACCACCCATTCCAGTATTGAGGGCACGTCGGTCACCACGACGCCCAATCGTGCGGCCATTGCTTCAAGCAATGACACGGAGGTTCCGTCGCTGTGGGACGACGACACGTAGAGATCAGCCGCGTGGAGATACTTGTACAGCAGGTCGCGGGGGATCTTCCCGGGAGTGAAGAACGACGGCGCAAGATGATGGTCGCGGATATACTCCATGTACGCCGGCGTCAGACTTCCTCCTCCAATAAACAGCACCCGGACATTGGCGTTTTCTTTTACCACCGTGGTCATGGCTTCGAGAAAAACGTCGATGCCGTACACGCCTTCATGGTGCCGGTTCATCATCACAACGAAATCCGAGTCCCACCCCAGTTCCTTTCGCAGGGAATCACGCCAGGGAGACCGGAGTTTCGCAATACCCTCAACATCAACCCCCCAGGGAATCACCGTGATCTTCGCCGGCGGGTAGTGATAGCGGCGGATCACCGTGTCCTTCACACGCTCTGCGTCGACCGTTACCCAGTCGGCCGCCCGGAACGCGATCCGGTTAAACCAATCCAGCATGCGGAACCGCTCCGGATCGAGCAGGACATCGGATCCATAGGGCATCACAAGCAGCGGATGAAATCCCGTCAGGCCGGCCAGAAAGGAATCATTCCAGCTGTTGCCGGAATGAATGACATCGGGCTTGAATTCGCGTATGGTCCGCTTCAGTCGCGGGAGCATGTGAAACGACAGCGCACGCTGCACTTTCCCGGCTATGCGCAGCGGAACAAACTCCACAGTGACACCCGGGAGCGCCGCCAGGCGATCCTGCATGCGCGTGTAATGATAGGCGAACACTCGTGTCTGATAGCCCCGTTCCGAAAGGGCAGCAAGGAACTTCTCTTCATGCGCACCGATGCCGTTGCACGGGGAAATGAACAGAATCCTCATTATTCCTCGGTCGCGTCGAAGTAGTGATTGTAGTAGATCCGGTGACGCGGGTCTTTGATGATGGAGGAATGGAGTGCGCCGACAATCGTGCTTGCCGAACCCTCCACGGTCTGCGCGGGCGCAAACCCTACAGTGTCGGCGATTTTGGCAAACGACACCCGGTAGTCGCGCGCGTCCAGACTTACATTGTCCCGCGTGATGGGAATGCCACCCAGCGATTTCGAGATCCTGTCCGCCACTTCGTCAATCTGGTAATTCTGTGCGTCAGAACCAACGTTGAATACCTGGTTGCCGACCGACTTCAGGTCCGTCTCAAGGCAGCGCACGTAGACCTCCGCTGCATCTTCAACGCCGAGAAGAGGCCGCCACTGGCTCCCGCCAAAAACCTGGATTCGCCCTTCCAAGAACGACTTCATGCTCATGGTGTTCACAACGAGATCGAACCGCATCCGCGGTGAGAACCCGTAGAGTGTCCCCATGCGCAGAATGGTCGGGGCAAAATACGCGTCTCCCATCTTCCTGATGATCTCTTCCGAAGCGATCTTCGACCGGGCATACAGGGAAACGGGATTCAACTTTGAATTCTCGTCCAGAAGATCCCCCCCAACACCGTACACGCTGCATGTCGACGCGTACAGAAACCTGCTGATATGTTGGAGCTTTGCCGCTGATGCCAGCGCCTGCGTCGCCAGCACATTGGTCTCCAGCGTCTCTGTCGGCCTCGCCTTCGAGGCGGGGTCTCCGACAATCGCCGCGAGCAGGACTACAGCATCCACTCCTTCAAGCGACGAGACACAGACATGGATATTGCGCAAATCCCCTTCGATCACCTCCAGATGCGGATTCGAGATCACCTCATCCAGCGATTTCCTGCCGTAAATGAAGCTGTCAAGCACCCGCACACGGTACCCCCTCTTCAACAACAGCCGAACCAGAACGCTCCCCAGATACCCGGCACCCCCGACAACCAGGACACGGCGCGAGGTCTCAGCGGCGCTCTGCACCGCGCTGCTGGTGGCCGCATTGCCCTCAAGATCCGTGATCGAGAAAATGTCCTGAACTTCACCGATCGACGACAGAAGCGGGACATACGTAACCGCATGCAGCCGGAGATCCGCAAGGAGCGCCTCGATCTCAGGGCGGCTCTGAGAAGCCTTTGCGGTGAGACGAAATGTATGCTTGACTGGGTACGCGCCGATCTCATCCTCGGCTTTCGCGCCGCTGACAAGGAGGCGACGGAGGTCACTCATGGACACTCCACCAAGATAAATGCCTTGTTCGCTGACGACGAATGCCGTGGTGAACGGACTCTGCTCGATGCGCTGTATGGTCTCCCGTATCGATGTGTGGCGTTCGACGAGTGGAAGCATATGTCTCATATCACGACCTCTTTCCTTCCTGTGCGAGAAACCATTCTACATAATGTGCCATCGCATCCCGGTACGTTCGCTGCGCCTTCCAGCCCAGCAGCCGTTCGGCTTTCTGGGATGAAATGAAGCGCCCCTTGAAATTGCCGGCCCGGTCGGGCACAAAAGTGATGTTCGCCTTCTTGCCCAGTATCTCCTCGAGCGTGCGCACAATCTGCACCACGCTGATCTTCTCGTTGCCGTTGATATTGAAGATCTCATTCTTGGCGGCGTCCTGCGCACACGCAGCATTCCCGCTCGCAAGATCCTTTACGTAGATAAACTGCCGCGTCTGGCTTCCGTCGCCATGAATCGTGATCGTCTCCCCCGAAAGGAGTTTCCGGATGAAGATCGGCGTAACGGTTTCCGGACGGGCCCGTTCGCCGAACGGGATCCCAAAACGCATGATCGTGTACGGCACGCCGTACAGCCGTAAATAGGTCTTGCAAAACAGCTCGGCGGAGATCTTGGATGCCGTGTACAAATGGTCCGGGTATTCCGCGTAGGGCGTCTCCTCCGTGATCTGCTCATCACCTTCCGCAGCGAGCGATCCGTAGATCCACTCCGTCGACGCAAGAATCACCCGCGGCTTGCCCGTCCGCCTGGATGCCTCTAGGACACATCCTGTCGCCTGCGCTGTGATGTCGTTCGAATACAGCGGACTTTCGAAAAACCGGTTGACATTGGCTTCCGCGGCAATGTTGTACATGATCTCCGCGCCCTGTGCGACCTGGCTGAGCCGGTCCACATCGCGGGTATCACCCCTGACATATTGACACCGTTGACCGTGGCGCGGAGAATCAAGGTCATAGATGACAATGTCATGCCCCTTCTCCATCAGTGCATCTACCACGTGGGATCCGATGAATCCTGAACCTCCGGTAATGACGATTTTCATGGTCGCTCCTGACAATTATACCGAACCGAGCGCAGCGCGCACACTGGCTGCAGTGTATTCAACATCCGCTTCCGTCATCCGTTGGTACAGCGGCATGCACACATGGTGCGCACATGCGAATTCAGCCTTCGGCAGATCACCGGGTTTGTACTGCCCCTGGAAGATCGGCTGAAGATGAACCGGTAGTTCGTACACCTCACCGCTCAAACCGACGTCGTAGTTCTCCCGGAGTATTTTCTTCAGGCGCGCACGGTCAATCTTCTCATCCAGCATGGCGATGTATTTGTAGTAGTTGCTCACCGACCCTTCCGGCAAACGCAACGGCCGAAGACCCGGTATGCCCTGGAGAAGCCGGTCATAGACCCGGGCAAGCCTGTTGCGCTCGGCAATGAAGTCCGGAAGATGCCGGAAATGCGTCAGACCAATGATCGCATGGGGTTCACTCATCCGCCAGTTGTATCCGAGCTTGTTATGGATGTTGGCAGTGAACGTCGCCTTCCCCTGGTCGCGGTACAGGCGTGACTCCTGGTCAATCGCATCGGAATCGGTGCAGATAACCCCGCCTTCTCCACTCGTGATAATTTTCGTCGGATAGAAGGAAAAAGACGACGCTTCGCCGAACGTCCCCGCATTCTTCCCGCGATAGGAACTTCCATGAGCGTGCGCCGCATCTTCGAACAAGAAGATGTTGCGCTCACGGCACAGGACGGCAATCTCCTGCATGTGAGGCGTGACGATGCCGCCGATGTGCACGACCACGACACCCGCGGTGCGCTCGTTGATCGCACCGCGCAGGCTCTCCATGTCAACGGAGAACGTCTCTGGATCACAATCCACGAAGCGGACAATCCCCCCGGCGTGCATGACACCAAGCGCTGTCGCGAAAAACGTATTTGTGGGAACGATCACCTCTTTCCCCTTCACGTTGTAGATGTGCATGGGGATCTGGATTGAACTCGTACCGCTGTTCACGACGATGGCATGCTTTGTCCCGATGAAACGGGCGATCTCCTCCTCAAACGTCTTCCCCCACTTGCCAAGTGTAAGCTGACCCGACCGGAGTGCTTCGTCGATCCCTTTGAGGATTTCCGCTCGGTCTTCATCACT
>JGI20214J51088_10001273_pt1 | contig 17240 bp, 14 predicted proteins | sample WetSurMetagenome_FD_51088 | JGI IMG/M metagenome (IMG submission 51088) | reverse complement strand
CTTCTGAGTTGAGACCTTTTGAGGATGTTGTCCAGGACTTCGATGGGGTCGCTCGTGTCGCATTGTCCTGCAGGCAAAAGCCTCCTCAGTTCTGCCTCGAGGGAATTCCATCGAGCCTGAAAAGGGACCCCGCGCTGTCTTTCCTGATGTGAGGCAAAGGATCGATTCAGAAGATCTTTGACCTCACCCGGCCTGTGCGAAAGGAGAAGGTTAAGGCTCATGGAGAAATTGATGTGAATCCGGCTCATGAGAGGTTCAGGGGGAGAATCCTTCAGCTCGGCNATGAGCTGGGGGTCCTGGTGCGGGCCCGGGACAACCAGGGCGAACCCGATGTTGTCTTTCCCTCTTCGCCCNGCCCTGCCGGTCATCTGNTGGAGTTCGGTGGCCGTGAGGTTGGAGAACTCCCGTCCATCAAATCGGTCNCTCTGCACGAGCACAACGGTTCGCGCAGGGAAGTTCACTCCTGCGGCAACCGTGGAGGTTGAGAANATGGCATCCAGATATCCCCGGACCATCATTTTCTCAATCAGGACTTTCCAGTATGGAAGCTGGCCGGCATGGTGAGATGCCACCATGGCCTCCAGCAGNGCGCTCCTCTGCCGATGGCCGTCGAGGTGCGGGTATTTTCTCAAGAACTCCCTCACCTCGCTTCCCAAGTGTTCCCTGACCTCCTCGGGTTTGTCCGCTCGGTNGCANGTGAGGAGAGCTCGGTCACAATCCATTCGAGACTTGAGAAAGAATATGGCCGGCAGCAGGTCCGCCTTTCTGAGGCAGGCGATGATCTCCCCGAAATTCATTCTCCTGAAGCCGCTCCGCTCCTTGTCGGAAAGCAGAAATTTCTTCACCTTAGGGGAAAGCCCTCTCCTGCTGGTCAGAGGGGATATCAGGCCGTCCGGAAACAGGAAGAGCATTTCCAGCGGGACCGGCCGCTCTTCTGAACGCACCACCCAGGTCTTGGTGTTACGGTTCTCCCTGAGCCAGGCGGCAATTTCTTCGGCATTGGAGATAGTCGCGGACAGAAGAAGGAGCCTTACTCTCGAAGGCAGATAGATGAGCACCTCCTCCCACACCACGCCCCGCTCAGGGTCGCTCAAATAGTGCGCCTCATCCAGGATGATCAGGTCGGCCTGAATGCTCACCCCCCCGTGCATGGCATCATAGAGTTGGTTGCGCAGGATCTCGGTGGTTCCCACAACGATGGGAGCGTTGGGATTCTCTTTTCGATCCCCTGTGAGGATGCCGCAGACGTCGGTTCCAAAAGTTTCGCAGAGCTCCTGGTAAATCGCGTTGGACAGCGCCTTGAGCGGGGAGGCATACCACGATCTGAGCCCCTTGGAGAGATTCCGTGATATGGCCTGAGCGGCGATCCAGGTCTTTCCGGAACCGGTGGGCGCGCTGACAAGCACATCGCATTCCTCGATCTTTTCAAGGGATTCAAGTTGAAAGGGATCCGGACGTAAAGGGGTGGGCTCAGGGACGCCGATCTTGTCAAAGATGCGCCTCAGTTGCGGGTCGATTCTCGGTTTTTCGCAATAGCTCCTTTTGAAGGGCGATCGTCTTCTTCTGTGCCTGTTTGCCCGAGACGAGCGATGATGGATATTTCCTGAGGTCATTCCGAAAGGATTGGTAACACTTTAGTTTTTTGAAATGGTAACAAGAAACGGCCATGGGGGTCTCTCTCAAAACAGAAAACGAAGAGTATGCGGGAAAGACTATGCAGATAAGAGGCAGCGAAGGCGGGCGGCGAGGTTTCACCGGCACCTCCATGCAGAATTTTCGCTGGCAAGTTCATCAACAGCCCTCCGCCCGCCTCACCNACTGCCCAAAGCCTGACACCGTGGTGTGGCTTCTTCGTTGTTCTGTTTTGAGAGAGACCCCCATGGCCTCAGCCCAAAACATCCAATTTCAAACAGTTAAAGTGTTACAACGATTAAAAGGGACTTCTATCGCACGATCTCGGCTGCAACCAGATCCATGTCGGCCATGAAGTGGTGCGAGGTCTCGCCNAGATCGAGTTCTTTGAGTTTGGGGACAACATCCCCCATGATTTCCTCACAACCCTGAGCGATCTTGGTGCCGTTCAAGAAGACTTTCGTCGCCACCTCCAGGGCAAAGAGGCGGGCAACCGCTTTCATGAATTCCGGGGATCGGCCCTGGCCCTGATCGGCCGCCGCTTTGTGGCAAAGAGCCTCTCCGACTTCGCACCAGGTCATCATATCCGCCAGGAGGAACATGACGTACTGCGATCGTGTGAGCTTGTGCTTGCGGGTGTTCAGCACCACATCGTTCAGCAAGCGCATTGATCGGGCGACCGTCTGCCCCCCGGAGTCTGGAGTAAGCTTCTCCAGGGCTTCCGCCATGTCGAGGTAAAATCGCCCTTTGGAACGCACGGTTCCCCGCAAACGGAAGGTTGAAATAATGCTTCGCTGGATTTCACTTGTTCCTTCAAAGATGGTGGTGATCTTGATGTCTCTCTTTATCTTTTCAACCTCGAATTCGCGCACATACCCGTATCCTCCCAGGGCTTGGATGGCATCATTCGCCGCAGCATCTCCCACTTCCGTGGCAAAGTACTTGGAGATGGAGCCTTCCACCTGGAGGTCCTGCTCCCCTGCATCGAGCCTCATCGCGGTCTTTTCGATGTAGGCTCTTGCCGCCTCCAACTGGACCGCATGAGGGACAAGCAACTGATGCGTATACCCCTGCTTTTCGACCAGAGGTCCTCCGAATTGAATCCGCTCCTTTCCGTAGGCAATCGCTTTTTCAAGGGCGGCCATTCCGCCTCCAAGGCCGAAGGTGGCGACCATGAGCCTTGTGTAGCCGAAGACCTGGTTGGCTTGCTTAAGCCCTTGTCCCTCGACTCCTCCCACTAAGTTCTCCGCTGGAACGAACAGGTCCTCCAGGCTGATCGGACAGGTGTCGGAGGCCCTGATGCCGTGTTTGTCTTCGTGTTTGCCCGGAAAAAGACCGGGAGTTCCAGCCTCAAAAACAAAAAAGGAGGCTCCGCCGGGCGTGTCCGCCAACACAGTGTAGACAGAGGCCACTCCGCCGTTGGTGATGAACTGCTTCTGGCCGTTGATCTTGTAGCCGATAATGTTTCCCTTCTCATCCAAAACCCGTTCAGCCTTGGTTTTCAGTGACTGGACATTGGAGCCGGCCTCCGGCTCTGTCACCCCATAGGCCACGATCAACCCTTCGTCGGCGATCTTTCGAACCCACTTTTCCTTCTGGGCGGGCGTGGCTCCCACCATGATGGGATCCATGCCCAGGCAGATGGCCAGAAACGAGGTGGCCACCGCCAGATCCATTTTAGCCATCTTCTCTGAGATCACCGCGATCTCACGGGCGCCTGCACCCAGGCCGCCGTACTCCGACGGAATAAAGATGAGATGCAAAGCGACTTCCGGCCCCAGCATGAAGCGGATGAGTTCGGAAGGGAACACCCCCGCCTTGTCCATTTCCAGCTTGACTTCGAGAGTCAGTTTTTCCTTTTGGAGCTTGCTCAGGGTATCGAGAACCATATTGAACAGTTCCGGATCCATGTGGGACGATCCTGACATTTTTTCCTCCTGGTTGCTTTCTTGCCTTAGTAAATTCGAGAAAATTCGTGAAGGGTCTTTTTCCGTCATTCCGGCGAAAGACGGAATCCCGTGCTTTCGATCTGATACACGTTCTCCGGACCCCGGCTGGAGTTTATCCTGAGCGAAGTCGAAGGGCCGGGGGTGACGACTTCTTGCGACCTCGTCTTCTGTTGCTTTGCTGCTATTCTCTGATCTTGCTCAGCCGGTTCTGGTAATAGGCATCCCTCAGAGCGACGTAGGGGTCCAGTGCAGCCTTCTTGAGGGACTCATAGTCGCCGAGTCTCAAAGACGTCTCGTTCAATATGTTGAGCCCTCTTGAGTAGGGGGCGTACCAATAGTCGCCCAAGTAGGTGAGCGGATCTATAAAAATATCTCCTGCCGTCCCGATCGTGTCTCTCAGGGTTGAGGGTCCAAAAAAAGGCCAGTTGATGTAAAACGCGGGTCCTGCGCCATAGACAGCAAGGGTCTGGCCCAAGTCCTCATCGTGTCTTTTGAGGTCGACCACTGTCGCAATGTCGGCAAGACCGCCCAGCCCAACCGTAGTATTCACAAGGAACCCGCACGTCTCCTCAAAAGCTCCAAAGAACTTTCCTTGAAGCAGGTTGTTCACGAACCGCACGGGAAAGGCCAGATTAGTAAAAAAATTCCTGATGCACACCCTGACCTCTTCAGGCACCACGGTTTTGTATCCCGTTGCCACAGGCTTCATAACCCAGAAGTAGAGTCTGTCATTAAACTCGAAAAATGCCCGGTTGACCGGCTCCAGAGGGTCAGGCACTGTCTCTCCTGAAGACTCGACCGCTTCAGCCTCCTCATCTTCACCACTTGCCTCTTTCAGAGAAGCTACTTGAATCGAGGCGAGTTCCACTCTCCGAGCGCTAGACCCATATCCCGGCGCATAGGTCGCCGTGCTCTGCCCCGAGGACTCGGCTTCAAGNGAGACAAAGCAAATGATCGCGATCACAAACACAAGGCCGATTCTTTTCATAAGCGTGTAAACCCTCTTCTGACTATTCAGCGGATTTTTCTCTCAGTTTCTTCATCAGCCCTTCAAAGGAAGACTTGGCCAGGATGTCACTGAACTGGGTGCGATAGTTGTTCACCAGACTGACGCCTTCGATGACCATATCGTAGGCCCACCACCTTTGGTCCCTGCTCCTTAGCTTGTACACGACCGGGATTTCCGTGTTTTTCTTGGTCACGATCTTGACGTCCACCTCGGCGTATTCCCCATCGATTCTTTCTCCTGTGTAAATCACCTTTTCCCCGGAATAGCCCTCCACTTTGTCGATGTACGTTCTCTCGAGCAGCTGGCCGAAAAGCTGGATAAACTCCTTCTTTTCCTGCTCGGTCCGCTGCGCCCAGTGCCTTCCCAGGGACCGGCGTGACATCTCTTGCCAGTCGCACATTTCATCTACGGTTTTTCGAATTTGCTCCCGTCTTTCTTTCTCTTTGGCCGGGTCCTTGAGGGCGGGATCGCCGATAATGGCGATAATCTTGTCTGTCGTTTCTTGGACCTTTGCCGTGGGCACCCCTGCCCACACAGGACCAAAGCCGCACACGGCCCACAGGGCAAGAAGCGCCATCCCAATCCACCCTTTTTGCCTCATACCGCTCACCTCAGCTCCACTTCCGCTTTTTCCTGTCACGCCTATTCCACTTTGCCGAACACATACTTTGAGATCAACTGCTCAAAATCCACAGGGGGCAAGGTCTCCCGGATTTTTCCCCCAGGAGGGATGATTTTGTCTGATCCACCCGGGGTTATTTCAATGAACTTTTCGCCGATCAGCCCTTTGGTCTTGATGGCGGCGATGGCGTCATCCTGAACCTTTACGTCCTCGTTCAAGTTCATGACAATCCGCGCCCGATAGTCATCAAGGTTGATGCTCCTGATGCGCCCCACCTCAACTCCCGCGATCATGACCGAAGACCCCTGCTTGAGACCTCCGCTGTTGGAAAACAGAGCATAGACGTCATATCCCTTGCTGCCGATGAGCTCCATACCTCCGAGTTTTATGGAAAGGTAACCCAGGCAGAGGATGCCAGCGATGACGAACAACCCGACTGCAAACTCGACATTGAACTTTCTCATGATTTCCCTCTATTGCGGCTCTGGCTTTGCCGGACGCTCCCCCCTTTTAAAGAGCATGGATATCTTTCTTTCTCCGCTGGAGCATCGGGGGGTAGACCGCGGCAGCATGAGTTAACCATTCCGCCCCTGCTGCGACAAAAGTCTGAACTGTTTCATCTTCCGACGAAAGAATCTCTTCCGGGGTCCCAATGAAAATCACCCTGCCTTCGTGAAGCATGACCACCTTGTTCACAATCTCGAATATCTTCGGCACCTCGTGGGTCACCACGATCCCTGAGAATTCGAGCCTCTTGTGGCACGCATCGATGAGGTTCAGAATGGTGTGGCCTGTCAAGGGGTCCAGTCCTGTGGTCGGTTCATCAATGAGCATGATCTCCGGTTCCTCGACCAGGGCTCTTGCGAGCGATGCTCTCTTCACCATGCCACCGCTGATCTGGGAAGGGTATTTTTCCTCAGAGCCGAGCAGACCGACTTGTTCCAGCTCCACCATCACCTTTTTCCTGATTTCTTGTTCACTCAGCCTTGTCTTCTCTCTCAGAGGGAATGCGACGTTGTCGAGAACAGTCATGGAATCGAAAAGAGCTCCGCTCTGAAAAAGAAAGCCCAGGCGGTTTCTCACGCGGATGAGTTCTCTGCCCCTGAGCCGGCACATGTCCTGATCATCCACGAGGACTCGACCCCGGTCAGGACGCAGCAGCCCCGCCACATGCTTCAGGAGCACGCTCTTGCCATAACCGCTTCTCCCGATCAGGGCAAGGAGTTCTCCCTCTTTGACCTCAAGGCTCACCCCCTTGAGTACATCGACCCCATTGAAAGACTTATGCAGATCTTCTACCTTGATCATAATTTGCCTAGACAAAGAGCTGAGTGGACGTGAGGAAATAGTCCCACACGAGAATGAGCACGGAAGAGAGGACGACCGCCTGCGTCGTCGCCGTGCTCACCCCTTCAGCCCCGAACCCGGTGTAATACCCGGTGTAATATCCCTTGAAGCAACAGACCCACGCAATGATGAGACCGAAGTTCAGGGACTTGAACAGCCCCTCCAGAACATCCTCCATTTCCACATAGCTCATCATCTCGCCGAAATAGACCCCCGAACTCACGCCCAGCAGTTTGACCCCGATCAAGTACCCGCCAAAGATCCCCACCACGTCAAAAATAGCCGTGAGAAGCGGAACCGAGATGACGGCTGCGATGAAATTGGGCGCCACAAGATACCGGTAAGGGCTGAGACCCATCAACTGCAGCGCATCAATCTGCTCGCTGATTCGCATGATCCCGATTTCCGCGGTAATGGAAGACCCCGCTCTCCCCGTCACCATGAGCGCGGAGATGACAGGGCCCATTTCTTTGATGAGAGCGAGCCCGACCATGGGGCCGAGAAAGGCGTCTGACCCGAATCGGCTGAGTGTGTTGAAACCCTGGTACCCGAGCACCATTCCTGTGAATGCTCCTGTCAGGAATATGACGAGCAGGGACTGGTACCCGATGAACTGGATCTGCTTGAGAACGAGCTGGACCTTAATGGGCGGCGTCGCACAGCAAGAGATGGACTTGGCAAGAAAGATACCCATTCTTCCCATCTTCAGGATTTGACGCAACGTCCCTTTTCCGATTTTTGTTATGAACTCCAAATGCTCTACCCTTGCTGAGGATTTGATTTCTCTCATCCTTTACATGAGTCTATGTTGCGATATTTATTATCATTTTTCGGCGACTCTTTCAACTCCAAAAGCTGTGCTCCTAATGCAGGTCTATGGCCGCAACCAAAGACTGTTTGAGCCCAGGACGGGGGGTGTGGTCTCTGGCGAGTCCGCAACCGGAAATGGACCCCTCCCGCCAACCGCCCCCTTGCCTTCCAACCTTCCCCCAAAAAGGGATAAGTAAGCAGTATGCAGTAATCAGTAAGCAGTGGAAAACATGAAAACACAATTACTGGAGACTGCTTACTGCCTACTGTTTACTGGTTTTGTGCGGCTCTAAAGAGACCACACCCCCCCGGTCCGGGCTCAGATCCAACAGCATCAGTCCCTCACGCAGGGCTCCTTGATTTCCAGNCTCATCGTCCTTGTGTCGAAGACCGCCCTCNCGCCGATCGGCAGCGGCACATTCTGCTCTCCATGTCCCACAGGGAGACCGGCCAGAATGGGCATGTTCAGCCTTGAGCATCGCTCCCTGACCAAATCGATCACAGAGGCCGGATCCCCGCACTCTTCAAAACTCCCGACCATCAGACCCGCACATTTCTCCAACTCCCCGCTCAGGAGAATATGGGTCAACATCCGGTCGATCCGGTAAAGCGGTTCCCCCTTCTCTTCTATAAAAAGGAGCTTTCCCTTGAAAGAAGGCAAGAAGGATGTACCGATCAGGTGGCAGATNAGGCTGAGGTTCCCACCGAGGAGCACCCCTTCGGCTCTCCCCTTTTTGACGGCTGTGCCTCTTGGGAAGTCCACCGTGGTCAACTCATCGGAGGTCATCAGTTTCAGAAGCAAGGTCGCATTTCCGACGCCGCCCTTGAGCAAATCCCTGAGAACAGGACCGTGAATGGTGAAGATCCCCGATTTCTTGTACAGGGCAAACAGCAGGGCCGTGATATCGCTGTATCCGACAACGATCTTAGGATTCCGGCTGAAGAGAGGATAGTCCAGGTTTTGCAGAATTCTGTGAATCCCGTATCCGCCGCGAGCACAGAGGAGGGCTTTGATCTTTTTGTCCCCGACCATGGCATGAAGGGCTTTGACCCGTGCCTTGTCCTCTCCTGCGAGGTAGCCCTTCCGGTCAAAGAGGTGGGGAGAGCACACAGGCTCAAACCCGACAGACTCGAGGAAATCCAACCCGGGTTGAATTTCGTCCTGAAGCACTGGCCCAGCCGGTGCAATGATTCCGATTCGGTCTCCCTCTTTGAGTTTGGGAGGTTTGATCTTCACAGGTTCCTCTTAAAGAGGATTATGAGCCCTTCAAGTGTCAGGAATTCCTCCACACGGTCTATGGTCTCAGAGATCTCGGAGATCAGAGGCGCGAGGCCGCCCGTGGCGATCACCTTAAGGTTTCGTCCCACCTCTTTCTTCATCCGGTTCACGATCCCGTCCACCAGACCCGCGTACCCATAGATAATCCCGACGTTCATNCCGCTGATGGTGTCCTTTGCAAGAACGCTTTTCGGCTTTGCAAATATCTCCACCCTGGGGAGTTTGGANGCTTTCTGGAACAGAGCCTCGCTGGAGATGATGACCCCCGGAGCAATGGCGCCTCCCTGGTAAGCGCCGTCCTCCGACACGTAGTCAAACGTAGTGGCCGTTCCGAAATCAACAATGATCATGGCCGTGTGGTATTTTTCATAAGCTGCCACGGCATTCACGATTCGGTCCGCACCGACCTCTTTTGGATTGTCATAGAGGACGGGCATCCCGGTTTTTGTGGCCGGGCCTACAATCATGGGTTCAATGTGGAAGTACCGGCGGCCGAAGACCTCCATGGTGTTTAACAACGGCGGCACCACGCAGGAGACGATCATGTGCTTGATCGCTTCCATCTCGAGATCGAAGTTCCTGAAGAGATTCCGGGTCAGGATGCCCATTTCATCCGCCGTGATGTCCCTTTCGGTTCTGATTCGCCAGTGATCGAGAATCCTGGAATTTTCCGCAACCCCCAGGACAATGTTCGTGTTCCCAATGTCAATGCACAACAACTTGGCGCTGTCTCGCTTTGTCCTGCCCATCCTAAGCTCCTCCAATTCTCCCGCGTTTGATGGCATCAATCACTCTTACGGTCTCGACCGCTTGCTTCACATTGTGCACTCTGACGATGTGCGCGCCGTTCATGACGGCCGCAGCGACCGTGGCCATGGTGCCCGTGTCCCTCTCGTGAACCTTTTTGTCAAGAATTCGACCGATAAAAGCCTTTCGCGAGCTTCCCACGAGAATGGGCGCATCGAGGCACTGGAACCGGCCGAGTTGNTTCAGAATCTCCAGGTTGTGATCAAAGCTCTTTCCAAAGCCTATGCCGGGATCCAGGATAATGCACTCTTTTCGAACCCCGCTGCTCACAGCCCGATTCATGGCCTCTCTCAGGAAGGAGATGATCTCTGAGGCGATATCGTCATAGGTGGGATTGACCTGCATATCGGCCGGCGTCCCCTTCATGTGCATGAGAATGATCGGCACCCCGGCCTCTGCGACCACAGAAGCCATTTCCGGATCGGAACGGAGTGCGCTGATGTCATTGACCATGGACGCACCAAAGCGAAGGGCTTCCCTCGCCACTTGCGCCTTGAGGGTGTCAATACTGATCGGTATGGTGAGTTCCTTTTTGAGGGCCGCGATCACCGGGATCACCCGGTTCATTTCTTCTTCAGCGGAAATCCCCTTCGAGTAAGGCCGGGTGGATTCTCCACCGATGTCGATGAAGTCGGCGCCGTCATCGGCCTGCTGAAGAGCCCGTTCAACGGCTCGGTCCTTTTCAAAGAATTGGCCCCCGTCCGAAAAGGAATCGGGGGTCACATTGATCACACCCATGACATGAGTCCGGCGACTCAGATCGAGGGTGTATCCTGACCAGCTCAATGTGAACAAGGAAGGCGGCTTCATGCTGGGGAGGATGCGGTTTTTCTTACGCGGACCAGGATCTCTTCGATCTGCTTTCCGTCCAGGGTCTCCTTTTCCAGCAGAGCAGCAGCCAACTGATGAAGCACTTCGAGGTTCTCCTTGATGAGATTCGATGTTTTGGTGTAAGAGTCGGTAACAATGCGTCTCACTTCCTCGTCAATTTTCTGCGCGGTCAGTTCACTGTAATCCCTGTGCTGGGAAATCTCCCTGCCCAGGAAGATTTGTTCCTCTTTTTTCCCGAAGCTCAAGGGCCCAAGGCTGTCGCTCATCCCAAAGTCGCAGACCATTTTTCTGGCCAGCGTGGTGGCCCGCTCGATGTCATTCCCGGCACCCGTGGTCTGCATCCCCAAGACGATTTCCTCTGCCGCTCTCCCGCCCATGAGAATGCAGAGGCTGTTGAGGAGATAATCCTTCGGGTACGTATGCTTTTCATCAAGGGGCAATTGCTGGGTGAGGCCAAGCGCTCGGCCTCTGGGGATAATGGTTACCTTGTGAATCGGGTCCGTATTCGGGAGCAACTTGGCCACCAGCGTGTGGCCTGATTCATGGTAGGCCGTGGTCTTTTTCTCTTCCTCGCTGATGATCATGCTCTTGCGCTCGGCTCCCATCAGGACCTTGTCTTTCGCATCCTCGAAGTCTGCCATTTCCACCCGGTCCTTGCCGCGCCTCGCCGCCATGAGCGCCGCCTCATTCACCATGTTTTCAAGGTCGGCGCCGGTGAACCCCGGAGTCCCCCTGGCCAGGGTTTGCATGTCGACATTGTCGCCCAGAATCGTCTTCTTCACGTGGACTCTCAGGATCTCTTCTCTTCCCTTCACGTCAGGAACCGGAACGACCACCTGGCGGTCGAATCGGCCCGGCCTCAGCAGTGCCGGGTCGAGCACATCCGGCCTGTTGGTTGCTGAGATGAGTATCACTCCTTCGTTGGACTCGAAACCATCCATTTCCACGAGAAGCTGGTTGAGGGTCTGTTCCCTTTCGTCGTGCCCGCCGCCCAGGCCGGCCCCCCTATGCCGCCCCACCGCGTCAATTTCATCGATAAAGATGATGCACGGGGCATGCTTTTTCCCCTGCATAAAGAGGTCGCGGACGCGGGAGGCTCCGACACCGACAAACATTTCCACAAAATCAGATCCGCTGATGCTGAAAAAAGGGACGCCCGCTTCTCCTGCGATGGCTCTGGCCAGCAGGGTTTTCCCTGTGCCCGGAGCTCCCACAAGAAGCACCCCTTTGGGAATTCTTCCGCCGAGCCTTGTGAACTTCCTGGGATCACGTAGAAACTCGATGATCTCCTGGAGCTCGTCCTTGGCTTCGTCAATGCCCGCCACGTCCTCGAAGGTCACCTTTTCCTGGGAATCCGTCATGAGGCGCGCTCTGCTTTTGCCGAAGGAAAGGGCCTTGCCTCCACCCACCTGCATCTGTCGCATGAAGAAAATCCAGACCCCGATCAGAAGAAGCATGGGCACCCAGGAGAGGAAGACCTGGAACCAGTTCGAATCCTCATCCGGTTTCGCTGTGATTTTCACCTCTTTGCTTCTCAAGAGCTTGATGAGCTCAGGGTCCTTGGGAACGTAGGTCTTGAAAGGCCCCTGGTTGGATATGCCCGAGATGTTTTCACCCTGGATGGTCACCTGCACCACGTTTCCTCGTTCCACCATGCTCAGAAATTCGCTGTAGCTCAGGCCCGCGCTTCCCCGTTCAGGCTGTTTGAAAATTTGGAAAAGCATGATCACCATCAGGCAGATGACGAGCCAGAGCGCTATGTTTTTGTAAAAGGGAGTCAAACGTTAAACCTCCTTTAGTAAACAGATAAATTATTAATTGATCCTAATTATAACAATATTTCAACAAAATTCTATCATTCTTCACCTTATTTTCCGGAGGCAAGAGCACCCGATCGCATCATCCTTTGGGCTTGTGCGTTCACAATTTTATGGCTTGCCAGAAATCCGTTCTTGGGATAAAGCATTTTTGAAAATGCGTGTTGTCCTTTATCAGTGGTCCGCTTCATGTGGCTCGTCGCATGTTGCGTGTTGCAGGTTGCCAGTTGTCCGTGGTCAGTTGTCCGTTGTTCTNTGAGTGACGAGTCACAAGTGACAAGTGACGAGTAAGATTCTTTCTTGTCACTATTTACTCGTCACTTGTCACTGTCCTTAAACTTTAGGCACTTCTTTACAGGAGTTTCCCATGCCCGGCTATGAGATTATCGGAGAAGAAGAAAAGAAAGAGATCATCGAAGTACTTACCAACAAGGTGGTCTTTCGCTACGGCTTTGACGCGGAGCGCAAAGGGGTTTACAAAGTCGCCACCTTCGAGAAGGAATTTGCCAAGTATTGCGGCGTGGATCACGCCCTAGCCGTATCCTCAGGAACAGCGGCGCTGCGGGTCGCGCTGGCAGCGCTCGGGATCTCTCCCGGCGACGAGGTCATCACCCAGGGGTTTACCTTCGTAGCTACCTGGGAGACGATCCTCGATTCCGGCGCCATACCGGTATTTGCAGAACTCGATCAAACCCTCTGCCTTGACCCCGCGGACGTGGCCAAGAAAATCACTTCAAAAACCAAAGCCATTATCCCCGTGCACATGTGCGGGGCCCAGGCGCGTATCCCGGAAATCTTGAAGCTGGCTGACCGGCATGGAATCCCAGTGATTGAAGATACGGCCCAGTCCTGTGGCGGCAGGCTGCAGGGCAAGGCCCTAGGGTCCTTTGGAAAGATGGGATGCTTCTCCTTTGACTCGGTGAAAACCGTGACCGCCGGAGAAGGTGGGCTGGTGATTACCGGCGACAAGGACCTTTACACAAAAGCTTCTGAGTATCACGACCACGGGCACGACCACAATCCCAAGGTGTCGAGAGGGCTTGAGAAAAGGAACTTCATCGGAATGAATTTCAGGATGAGCGAGCTCCAGGGAGCGGTGGCGCTGGCGCAGTTTCGTAAGTTGGAGTCCGTCATTCTCCCCAGCCAGAGGAAGAACAAGGCTAGGATCAAGGAGGCTCTTGCCAAAATAGACCAGGTCACTTTCAGGGAGATTCCTGATCCTCAAGGAGACACTGCCACCTTCATTACTTTCTTTCTTCCTACATCGCAGAAGGCGAGAGCGTTTAACAAGGCCATGGCTGATGCCGGCGCAGGCGCTATTTGCTGGTACGAGAACTACTGGCACTACTATGAACAATGGGAGCATCTGCTGGAAGGGAAGAGCCTGATGCGTACGGGTTACCCTTTCAAAGGAGAGTCCGGTCACGTGAGGGGCAGCTACGCAAAGGATGCGCTGCCCAAGACAGCGGAGATTCTGTCCAGGACTCTTTCGATCGCTGTCAACATTCACATGGACCAGCAGATTCCGAAGATCGTGAGTGCAATAGAAAGAGCATCAAAAGCAATCTAACGAAGGCTTGCTGGTCGCTTGTTGCAAGTGGCCAGTTGTCCGTTGTCCGTCGTCCGTTGTTGAATGTCTTATGCTGTCTACTGTCTTCTGTATTCTGTCTTCCTGTTTATAACTTTAGGCATTTTAGCGCATTTTAGGCATTTCCCATGAAAATTGCCCTTTGCCAGATCAATCCCGTCATCGGTGACCTCCCACACAACACCGGTCTGATTCTGGATGCCACAGAACAGGCGAAAAGGGCCGGGTGCTCCTTGGCTGTTTTTCCCGAACTGGCCCTGGTCGGCTATCCCCCCAAGGACCTGCTGGAGAGGCCGGCTTTCATAAAAGAAAATCTCAAGGCCCTGGAGAGCCTTGCTGGCAAAGTCCACGATATTCATGTTCTGTGCGGATACGTGGACAGAAACCCGCGCAGCACAGGCAAAGCTCTCGTCAACAGCGTGGCCCTCATCAAAGACGGCGAGATTCTGAAGAAAGGTGGCAAGAGACTCCTGCCGACCTACGATGTCTTTGATGAAACCCGCTACTTCGAACCTGCTACACAGAGTCTCACATTTCAACTCCAGGAGAATAAAATCGGTGTAACGGTCTGCGAGGACATCTGGAACGTAGGAGACGTTGAAGGGATTCCCAGATACGTTCTTGATCCGGCTGAAGAGCTTGCAGCCTTGGGAATGGACATTCTCGTGAACATATCAGCCTCTCCCTACACGTTGAACAAGAGAGCCGTACGCCAAAAGATTCTTGAAAAGATCTCTACGCGCCATCGGATGACTACCCTTTACTGCAACCAGGTGGGAGGCAACGATGACCTTCTGTTTGACGGGGCGAGCATGATCGTAGACCGGAGCGGGCGTTTGATTCTCCAAGGCAATGAGTTTGAGCCGGACCTTATCGTGTGGGACAGCGATGAGCACTACGAAGAGTTTAAAGGGCCCTGGCCCTCAGAAGAAGAATCAATCCTGAAGGGCCTTGTGATGGGCACAAGGGATTATGTCACCAAGTGCGGGTTCAAGAGGGTGCTTATCGGTCTCAGCGGTGGTATTGATTCGTCCCTTGTCGCCGTAATCGCACGCAAGGCCTTCGGCCCTGAAAACGTCACTGGCGTGAGCATGCCTTCCCCCTACACCTCCCGGATGAGCCGAGATGACGCAAGAGCCCTCGCGCAAAACCTGGAAATCAAATTCATAGAGATCCCGATCAACGATATTTTCATCTCCTACACCCGTAGTCTCGCGGAAGCCTTCAAGGGACTTCCGCCGGATGAGACGGAGGAGAACATCCAGGCCAGGATTCGCGGGAGTCTTCTGATGGCGCTTTCCAACAAGTTCGGCGCCATCCTCCTGAGCACGGGGAACAAGTCTGAAACCGCTGTGGGTTACTGCACCATCTACGGCGACATGAACGGCGGGCTGGCTGTGATTTCGGATATCCCCAAAATCCTGGTTTACCGCCTTGCACAGCACATTAACCGAGAAAAAGAAATCATTCCGGCTAGGGTCATTGCACGCCCGCCCTCAGCAGAACTCAGACCTGACCAGACCGACCAGGACAGCCTTCCCCCTTATGACGTCCTCGATGGAATTTTGGACGCAGCGATCGAAAAAAACCTCGCCTTCGACGACATCGTCGCCCTGGGATATGATCCGTCTACGGTGAGAGATGTGCTGCGTCGAATTGTGGTGAATGAGTACAAGCGAAGGCAGGCTGCTCCCGGCCTCAAGGTCACCAGCAAGGCTTTCGGTTACGGCCGCCGGTATCCGATCGCCAGAGGCAAGGAGCATTACTAGACATTGATCATTGGACATTGGGCATTTCACATTGGTCATTGAAAGAGAGAGCTCAAGACCAGATCTTCGACGGGTTTTCAAGGTTCAATGAGCAATGGTCAATGCTAAATGATCCATGCTCAATGCTAGATGGTCATTGATCAACGACCCTCGCCTCCTACATGCGATGACCTGACAAAATCCTACGGCCTAGATTCGATTCTTTCTTATATTTCCCCGGTGAAAGCGGGAGCCATGTCGAAACTCATCTTTTCATTCTCAATTATTTTGTTTGGCCTTAGCCTGGGCTATGGGATTCAATTTCTTGTGGGCCGGGGTCTCGTCGGCCTCCCGATGCCTCTTGACCGGCTCAGGAAACTGCTCCAAAAGACCGCTCTTCTCTTCCTCAATCCGGTTGCGATCGTGGGAGCACTGTGGGTGGTGAACATTGAGAGCATCCGGCTCGCTGCACTTCCCTTCAACGGTCTTTTTGCCATTCTCGCAGGCGGGGCATTGGCCTTGGCCGCCGCGAAGTTTCTCAATCTGGAGCCCAGGAAGACAGGGGCCATGTACGGCTGCGGGTCGTTCACAAACATTGGGTCCATCGGCGCGCTCATCTGCTTCATTTTTCTCGGGGAGCAGGGATTTGCGCTGGTTCCGATCTACAAGATCTTTGAGGAACTGTCTTATTATTCCGTTGGTTTCCCCATCGCCAAGTATTACAGCAGCAGTGAAAAAACAGAAANCACAATGGAGAGGATCAAGAGCCTTGGAAAAGATCCTTTCATCCTGACCGCCCTGTCGAGCATCGTGCTTGGCGGCCTTCTAAACTGGTCAGGCGTTCAAAGGCCGGAGTTCTTTAGAACCGTCGTCTCAGTTTTCGTTCCTCTTGGAACCGTTTTCCTCCTCACCTCCATAGGGCTCGCTTTGAAGTTCAGAAGGGTAAGAGACTATTTGAAGGAATGCATCTCCGTTTCCATCATCAAGTTTCTGCTCGTGCCCGTGTTAACCTCTTCGCTCGCATACCTCCTAGGCTTCGGAGACATCGAGCATGGGTTGCCTCTCAAGGTGGTGATCATTCTTTCATCCATGCCGGTCGCATTCAATGCCCTGATTCCCCCTTCCATTTATGACTTGGACCTCGATCTTGCCAATTCCTGCTGGTTCTTTACGACAGCCCTGCTTATAATCGTCTTGCCTTTACTGCTGATCGTATTGAGTGTGATCTGAGCATGGCGAGGGGGAGATAAGGTTGGACACGTCAGGAGGGTGATCATCGGGGTCAAATCCTTGGCGCAACTCGAAACAGATATGGAGCCGGCGGATTGGGACATGCCTGAAGAGGTGTGGAACACGCTTGAAAAGGAAACGCGGCCCGAGGAGGATTACCTGACCTGGTTCAACAAGAGGAACTACGAGAGAATCTTTGCAACCGCAGAATTCCACGATGAGAGCGTGGAACTTCCCTAAAATCTCCCCCTACCCCTCTTTACGAAAGAGGGGTTGCCCCTCCCTTTGTTAAAGGGAGGTCAGGAGGGATTTGAGAAGAATGTCCAGATTGCGAGACCATTAATATCTTGAAGAGCAAAGCCATCAACAAAGAAGATCTGTTTCGTGACCTCCCTNCTGAATGGCCGGAGGATCTCCTTCCGATCATTCGCGAGCAGGTCGGTGCAATCAAGCGCAAGGTCGTCGTCCTTGATGATGATCCCACCGGCACCCAAACCGTCCACAACACTCCTGTGCTCACCGAATGGTCTGTAGAGGCGTTGCAGTCCGAACTCCAAAGCGACTTTCCTGC
>JGI20214J51088_10001271_pt1 | contig 17265 bp, 11 predicted proteins | sample WetSurMetagenome_FD_51088 | JGI IMG/M metagenome (IMG submission 51088) | reverse complement strand
CAGGGCATTTTTGGATAAGAACGATAAAGCTAAAGCCGAATGGAGGCTTGAGGGAGATCTGGCTGCGTTTGAGAAGGAGACCCATAACTGACGGCATTTGTGTAAAATTGTGATGATATGGGCTGCTCCATGCAGGGGACTTAGAGAGGGGGTGACAGCGCTCACCCATTTTTTTTCTAAAGCAGGATTATGGCATCAGCATACACCAGACGCTTTCCTGCGACGAATGGTTCAGACAGGATTGTCAAATCACCCTGGGATTTTTCATTCCATTCATCTACACTGTCCTTGTTCACCGGGAGCATCTCATATTCTTTAATGACCAACCGGAACATTCCGGAAATAAATTGTTTTGGTAAACTGATATCTCCATGCCATTTATAGTCACCATTGCCCAGAGATTGTCGATTGACCAGCTCCTTGGACCACTTAGAAACCCATCCGAGATCTCCCGGCAAATCAGACCGCTTCTCCTCAATAATCAGTTCTATTTTGTTGTCCGGCTGAAGGACTTCATCCATGAGTGTTCCAAAGTTGCCCATTGTGTCCTTATTAACAGGCATTTTCTTATAGCATGGTCCTGTAATATCCACAATTACTCTCTGAGGATTATTTGGTCTATAAGTAATCAAAGCCCTTCTATCAGGAGATAATTGAGCAAAATCAGCTAAGACAACTCGGGAAATATGGGCGCCGGGGATTGAATCAGGCTGGTATCTGGCCAAAGCCAACCTGATGAACGGGTAATAAGACATCAGAGAGCTGTGTATCTCTACATCGCTGTAGAGCAATTTCTTTTTAGCGTCGTAATTTACAGCATAGCCAGCCACAGATACCTCAATATCAGCTTCATGCAATAAGAGATCTCTGGCTACTCTCATCTGATTATCGGATTCACCCTGAGGTGGATTGAAATCCTCGATAAGTGGGACATTGCTGATGAATTCTGAATCCCGGATAGGGTCCTGGCCCCACTGGGTTATGTAAGGCTTGAGCTTCTTTCGAAGTTCATTGGACTTGATGATATCATTGGGCAGAGTATCCGGCTGAGCAAGTACCACCCCGAGCAATTCGTCTTGGCCTGAGGAGAACCAATCATCCATTTCGAGATAAACGCGAAGCCCCCCGCCTTTTCGAATGCTCTCGATTATTTTATCGCCAGTAAAGATATCTGTTGAATTTCGTGACGACCATTTATATGTAGGCACTACATAGGCGATGCGTGGCGATGCTGGCCTCGTTGTGCTTGGAATACTTAATATCACGCTATCGCTGGTACGGGTAAAATCCAGGGCTTGGTTTTTATCAAAGTATTCTCTGAATCGCGATGTAGCCACGAAGGTATAATAAACCTTTCTATGCTTGGTATCATGGAACTCATGAACAGGACATCCATTCAACATGGATTCCAGGACATTGGTGCCGATTTTTTGGAATGCAATTGTATCAGATGCCGGATCGTAGAATCCCACTCGACTGCCACCCGATATCAATTCACCACTATGAAGATCCCCCAGAGGAATCTCACAGACATGAGCACTGCAATCTATCCTTTTTGGCCAATTTCCATCAGCATCCACCTGGTCAACGTACTCAATCCATTTGGCCATTATGTCCACTTTGGAGGTACTCTTTCCATGAACCTTCACAATCCCTTCCAGATATATCGAAGTTTGGCCGGGGAGAGATGCACTGGGCCGCTTGGCTGAAAGCGAATCAACTCTTGGATGCTCAAGAGGTTGCTGAACAGCATGGACTAAAGTCAGTATTCGTGAAGGAGTTACCATTTGTAGGCATCCCAATGAAGCCCGTATGGTGAGATCTGAAAGAAATTCTCCCTTATTCGGTATATCTTCATTGTCTATCCATTCCCCAAGCCATTGGAGAATGCCGATTAGATTTCTATCCCTTAGCTTAAGGGTAGAACTGACTTCTATAGTCATAACCTCTGCCTTTGAAAGATATACCATGAGGACCCTATTTGTGAAATCCCAATGCGGATGGCGGGAGCCTTCTGCCAGCATCAGGCGAAAAGGCTTTGCTTCCGGCCATGAACAACCATCCATAAAACTAATGTGGGTCATGGACATGTCATTCTCTTCTATTTCAGTAAACATAGAATATGACAGATGATGAGAATCATCCTCAATGCCAATTGTTCCGGTCTCTGTTCCCGGCAGGCCTCTAAGCATTGCAGACTGAGATAGTGGGTCTGGCAGATAGGATATGACCATTGTAGTCGGTTTTCCGTTTGAATCGAGCGTGCCCACTGGAACTTTTTCGGCTCGGGAGCTAAGCAGGTTTGTGTAGAAACCGTCATCGTCACCACTGCGGCCTCTAAGGCGCCCATCTTTACCGTCGAAGCATCCATGTAGCTCGGCCATCCAGCGCGTAGTTCTAGGCGGAGCTATATGGCGCTGTGAGGTCTCAATGGTACCCAAAATATCCAATTGCGGTCGAGTATTTCTGGATCGAATAACAAGGTGCTCCAAGGATTCGCCAGGTTTATCTCGATCATTCAGCGATTCAGACAATACGACTTCCGGCGCATTTACCGGCTCAAATCTCAAATATTTAATGCTCGGTCCTGGGAAGCTTAATTGAGATAAATTTAAGTCGAGTGAGTTTATGGTAACTGGGACGCCGCCTGGGGATCTTGAAGGGACGGAAAATTGCCAAAATTCAATATCAAAATATTGTTTATTGGATAAAATGTTGGATACATTGCTCTGCGATGGGTCGGACGCTTCATCCAGGCTGAGGCTGTTGCCTGCTAGATCGACGACTCTGGCCCTTACCCGATAACTGTTCCCGAACCTGAGCTTAGGAAGCAGATCCTTGGGAAAGGTAATAGCAGTTTTTTTTGGATAGGAGAATGATGTCTTGATTTTAAAAGGTGGCTCAAGCTCTTCTCCCATCGGAGCGGATGCACTGGCAATGCCCTTGCCAGGCTTGGGGAGACATAAGCTCCATCCATCCCATTTCATTATCGATTCAGTCATTAGAAGAGGCATCGATTCAGGATCCTCATTTTCAGACGTTTCCTCCTGAACCATTGCCGTCTGAACAAATCCCTCATCAACGATTTTAATCGGATTATCGGAATATCCCTCGATCTCATAGGATATTTCCCGCCTGCATAAGGAGTGCCAATTGCCTTTGTCAACATCCTGAATATCGATCCTATATCCTCTGACCAAATCTTCTGCATAAAAATGGGGTTCTGCATTAGCTTGGTCAGGATTATTTAGAGAATATATATTTTTTAGCTTCTGTTTAATGGCAATATCTTTTTTCTCTCTTACAAGATTTAAGCTTCCTGATCGAATCGATGAAGGACGAAAATCATCAAAGAACTCATAGAGACCAGAATGTTCATCAACTTGCCCCAGTTTCCAATTCCGGATATATTCTATGAGATTATCAAGATCGGCTCCGCCGTTCGCCTGCATGAGCTCATATTCGTCCGGTCTCAGATTCAGCATTCTTCGATTGATATCCTTTCTTAAAGGATCCGATGCAGCCTCGAAATTGTCTGTGCCATTCCAATTAAAGGCAGTCCAGGGAGCGACATTGTTGGTGGTAGTGTCAATGAACGCTGACATGTTTGGTTTTAGCCTGAGAAATCCTTTTGCAGGTATTTTCGGAGAGATCTCTGAAGCATCGATTTCAAAGTCAATTATCATCCCGATCATTCTCATGATCATGGAGTATTCGGATAGCATTGAGATAGCCTGATGGAAATCCATCTTTGCAGGTTCGTGGGTTCTTTTTCTTGCATTGCGTCTGTAAAATAGCAGATGTCTTTCCAGGATCGATTTATCATCATTATGTCGATTCGATTCGCCTTTTTGCTCCTTATTAATTTTCTCTATGATTGGTTTTTTTGGGGTATTCTCCCATATTTCAGCATATTTTTGAATTGTCTTTACTTTCTTGATAAATCTTTCCGCACTCACATCGTTAATTGATTGATTATGTGCTTTTAAATGAGACTGATGCAGATATTTATGGCGCAAGAACGTGCTATGGCAATGCAAATCTTTCAATAACTTTTGAGACGATCTCATTGAATCTGTTAAAATAGTCCTGTTGGAGTAATCTTCTGGGATATAAGGTCTGACATAAGTTGAATTTCCTTTGAAGAAAGCGTCCCAGAGTTTTTTGTCCAGATGCTCCAATTGAATTGAGGATCTAGGCAAGGGAAATTCTTGTATTTCGTTACCATCGTTGAAACAAAGAGAAAAGTCGATACGTTCTACGGTATCCGGCCATTTCAGAAAGTCGGAACATAACTTCTCTGAACGATAAGCAAGCTTCGGAGAGACTAATAGAGATATTTTTAGCTTTTTCTTGCCCGCTCTTGTTATCAAACCATTGGGCAGCGCCGTCCACATTATGGTTTGTTCCGGCACATTATTGGTAGCTGGCATATTTCTCATACTCCCTTTTTTAGGCAAACGCTTCTGCATAATCCGCCCAGTCGTTTCGCGTCATCATAGCGGCAAAGCTTTCATCTGCTGCGAAGCGGTCGAAGCTCTTCATGCCCTGGCCTTTTTGTCCTTGAAATTCATATTCCACGCTTAAGTCTACCGATTTGCTGAAAAATAGCACTTCAACCTTAACTGTTAGGGTGGCCGAGCCCTTTACATTGCCGTTGTCGTATATCAGCTTTAATTCGAACTCTGCAGAGATGGAGATCAGGCCCAAGACGGTGAGGAAACCTCCGCATCTCACATAACCTTCAATGATCGAACCCTCTATTTCATCACGCTTGAAATATATGCCTGCCATAATATATACGCTGCCTGTTGCCAATCCCGCGAGATTAAATGAGAGGTTCCCTCCAAATTCAAGTGCTCCCTCAACCGTCTTGACTCCACTCGTGTTTACAGCCAGCTTGAGGAACCCGCCACCGCCAAGAAGAGAAACAGAAATCAAAAAAGGATGATCCCGGTCAGCGAAAGCAAAATCGAATCCAGCGGGGGCATTCGTAAACGGCAAGGTCAGGCAGGAAGATATGCATATGTTTTTAAGGGTAAATACACCAAACGAAACAGTAGGCAGTGTAAGAGAATATCCAACCGTGACACCATCCGGGCTCACATCAAGGCTTGCCCCCCCTGAGAGACCTTCTGGAATCATCTCTTGAAGTACATTAATAAATTCTAGCTGGCCTATAAATTTTGCACTGATTATTTCGGCTGAGACGATCGTCTTCTTGCCGCTCTCAGATTCAAATTTAAGAGATTTAAACTTTAGCTCAATCACATTTCCAAAATTTATTGAGAAATTCACCAATATCCCAGTGGTTCTGAAAAGGGATGGATTTGTTGGTTTATTCTTGAGGACCTTGATCACCATGCATGTTCCATTTTCGCGTTTGAATAGACCGGAACTCTTAAGGGTAGGAACCCATGACATAATCTCGTCCAGCTTTCCATTATAGGGATCCGATGAGTCCTGATATGTTTTATTTTGGATTATTACCGGCAATTGTGTGCTAATTCCTGCCCCCTCAGCGAGAATTTCCCATATTTTAATTCCGCCAAGCAGGCAGGCATCAGGCAGAATTTGTTCATATGATAATTTTGCCCCTTTCCCGCCGGACAGATCTTCAGGTTTTCCTGCTAATGGTCCCTGGGTTAGAGAGAATGCCGTCATGTCCATATTTGGAGTGGCAAGGCCACCCGATTTGTCGGAGGAGAAGGATAATTGCAATGGTTTGCCTTCCAGCACCAAGAATATATTATGGGGATTTTCTTTGTTCCTGTTATCCTTCTCCCAGAGTACCACTTTGCTTGCATCTCGCTCTCCAATGATCTTTTCAACTGAAGGAAAACGCACAAAAGCATGATCCATTTTGGGAAGAAAAACTGGATTGCTATTTTCATGCTCGAAGTACAGCTCCTTAACAAGCAAAGTCGTGCGCCCCGCATGGTTTTGATCCGCGGCAAAGGCCATGCTTTGCCCTCTTAAGGCACATTTGCGGAGGGATTCTTTATTTTTGTAGTCAATGCTTATGAGATCCAGAGAGTCCTTAGTATTGTCGTTTTTATGCACAAATATCATATTTGTCGAGAAATCAATCGTATGTCCTTCCGCATCCACTGCCGAAATATTAAATGAGAATGGCTTTCCACAAGCGTTTATCCAGAACGAATTGGTATTTCCGATATATGACGGCGAATCTATCTGGAGTGTGGTCATATTCAGTATTTTGATTGATTTCAATGGCATCTGCGATCCATTGAAACTTTTCTCGGGTTCAAGCAAAACTAGAATAGATTTCTTGTGCAGATAGGCTAAAGGAGTGGTCGGGAGACTGGCATCCTCCTTAATATCCAGTATATCCCGTTCGATAGTAGTAATCGATACGACTTTGTTTCCAAAAGGATACAGGTAGCCTTTCTCAACAACCCGGGAATAATGATCTCTTCCCTGGGTTGCTATGTACCTCCATTCCTCAATTCCTATGGGGTTATCTTTATCCCACTTTCCCAGAGAGTCCATCCAGCCTCCCTGAGATGTAAGCATCAGTCGTTCTATTAAAATGGGACGTGGGTTATAATACATATTTTTTTGTTCATCCCAAATCTTAAAATTTGAACAAGCATCAACGATTAAATCGCGCTTTTGATCCACAAGGAACATCATTCTATCGGTATCAAGTTTATCAGGCTTTGAATAAACGGCTCTAACGGTTGCTTTCTCTTTTGCAAAGAAAATATTGGGGATGGTCCATTCTGAAATGATATCATTGCCGATAAAATGCTGCTTAATCCTCTTAGGCTGATAGTCTTTTGAGATTTCTAAGTTTTTATTCAGCCACTTGAATTTCAAGCTGGTGTGCCATAGCTCGGTTCTCTTATTATGAGTGACTTCTCCCAATGAGTGATCCCAGATTGCATATCTATCCGGCGATATAATCAGCCGATATGGCATCTCGATGGAGGTTTCCCACTCATCAGGCTCCTTGATTCCAGGCCAGGAATTCAAATCACTCGGTTTTTCCCCTGGGGCCAATGCGTTGGGTGAAAGAGCCGGTTCCCACTCAGACCAATTAAGCAAATCATTTTCAGTAAATGGTATTTCTATAATATTATCTGGCACTCTGAAAACCAGACGGCTGGTGCCTGACATTATTGCCCCCGCAGGTGGTTGGGGTGGTTTGTTGTCATCACTCTTATAATAGATATTCAATTTCCCATATTCATTCCTGGCTATGAGTTTCCTGCTTCTTTCCTGGCCATCGATGTATACAGTCACTTCAGATCCTGTTTTATCAAGTTTCAATGAAAAAGAAACGAAATTGATTTCGGTCTTCTTTTCTTTCTTAATTATTGTCGTGATTGATCCGCGGATAGTTTTATCATCGATTCTATCGATTGATGAACCAACTTCGCTTCCTATAATGCTGTATCCCTGCTTGATGCTCTCTTTGAGCTTTTCCTCATCTTTTCCAGGAATACCATCCCAGCAGAATAAGAGAATATCATCGCAAAATCCGAATTCGACGATGTTCTGGGGCAGGAATTGAACCTTCACATAGGCAGGATATTTTGCATTCTTGCGAATTAGACATTTTTTGCTCGTATTAATCTTAAGATTTTTAAATTCATAATATAGACACAATAGATCCTTGGGGCGCAATATCGTCAGTTCATCAATATCCATTATCTCGCCTCCCGGCATAAGGCTCATAGCATATTTATCTTTTTTCAAACCGATAATTAATAGTTGTTTAGATTAAATCATGATATTAATAAGTATTGGTAACTGATTGAGATCCTGAGCTAAATTGATAGATTAGATGATATGATAAATTACTGGTGTTTAATTTTAGCTGGATCGTTGGTCTACTGCAAGGAAACGCCGCGAATTTTTCTTTTTTCCCATATAGCAATCTTTTGCCAATTGTATACTTAATATTTAGTCAGAAGTTGCCTTATCTCCCAATCCAATGTGATCGAATGTGATACTGAATCATGATAAATCAACATTTCCTATTGCCTCTATTCACTCTATGACCGGGCGAGCGCCTACTTGCCGCAACAGATCCAATACCAAAATCCTTTTAAAATTGTTCTTTATTAAGAATCAACCATGATTGAAAGACTTAGCAGATATTTGCTGCCACTTATGATTCTCAGTTCCTGTATTGTTCCATCCCTTGCATTGGCTTCAGCCAACACCTTAGCCGACTACTGGTCACCGTGGGTAACAATGACCTCGACCGATTCGGCAATCATAAACTGGCGCGGCGAAGTGAGCGGAACCGGCTCGATAGATTACGCCACAACAAGCTACTTCGATGCGCACAAAAGCTATGAAAGCAAGGCAGAGACAACAGAGGCAGCGACATACCAGCACGTTCAGCTGAGCGGCCTTGAGCCAAATACATCCTACACCTACCGGGTGACTCCCTCCGGCAGGGATGAACCATTTGCCAACCGCGCCTTCCGAACGATGCCTGAGAGCGGACCGTTCACATTCATTGTATTCAGCGACCCCCAAAAAGGCAGCGAATACGAGGAGAAACAGCGGTTCAAGTATGTGGCAGACGCCATCGAAAAGGAACCGAATATACTATTCATACTGATCGGAGGGGATTATAATGGGCATGATAGCGATGGACTGTGGAGCCAATTCTTCCAGGTCGCAGACGGAATGCTCGCCAAAGACGCCATCTTTCCAACCATCGGAAACCACGAGTACCATAACTCCAGCGGTGGAGACAATCCGCCAACCCCTGCCAATCACTTCCACTGGGCATTCGATATTCCCCTGAACTACTCCTTTGACTGCTCAGGGGTCCGGTTCATCGTCCTCAACACCCCAGACCCGAATAATGCCAACGGCGATGATCCTCACACATCTCTGGCTCTGGCCAAAAGCCAGGAGCCCTGGCTGAGAGAGCAGCTGAACAATGATACGCTTCTCGGAGCATTCACCATTCACCACCATCCAATCTGGGATTACTACAATGCCACCAACAACCCGAATCTACAGACCTGGGAGAGCCTCTATCACGCCTATAACATCAGCGCCAACTTCGCAGGCCATACCCACAATTACCAGAGATACTCGATCGAAGGCATCCCCTATTTCATCATCGGCAATGCAGGGGGCAGGTGCGCCGACCTGACCGGCGATAGCGCTCCTGCGGGCTATGTCTTCGGCATGAACAAGACGCTGGGATATCTCAAGGTGGCTGTGGACCCGGCAAAAAATACCGCAACTGCCGAGGAGTGGATCGTGGCAACCGTTAAGGAGGATGACTCCAAAGAGATACCGAATGTATTCGAGTCTCCGAAAATGATTGACAGCATTACCTTTCCACTCAAAAAGCAATCAACGGAGTAATGAGTCTATTTCCGTCCCAGGTAGAGCCGGCATACCTCAGGATTGTCCAGCAGGCTCTTGGCAGGCCCTTCCAGCCGGTTCCTGCCCATCTCCATGACATAGCCCCGGTCGCTGATGGCCAGAGCCCTGCGGGCGTTCTGCTCGACCATGAGGATGGTCACGCCCCGCCGGTTAATCTCCTGGATCTCGGAGAAGAGCTGGCCCATTATCTTGGGGGAGAGCGCAGCCGAAGGCTCGTCCAGTAGCAGCATGGACGGGCCGATGATCATGGCTCTGCCCACCGCCAGCATCTTCTGCTCGCCGCCGCTGAGGGTTCCTGCCCTCTGATCCATGCGATCGGCTAGAGCCGGAAAGAGCTCCAGGACCAGGGATATTCGCCCCTCAATTCCGCCTTTCAGAGCAATGCCACCCATCTCCAGGTTCTCTTTCACGGTCAGGGCGGCAAACACATTCCTCTCCTGAGGAACATAGGACAGGCCTTTCTGGACAAGCTGGTCAGGCCTAAATCCGGTGATATCCTGGCCCTGAAATAGAATTCTTCCCCCTCGCATCCTTGTCAATCCGAAGATGGACTTCATGAGTGTCGACTTTCCGCAGCCATTCGGCCCGATGATGGTCACAATCTCTCCCTTTTCGACCCGGAGAGAGACATCGCTGATGATGTTTTCATCGGTATAGCCTGCAGTGATTGATTCAAGGTTGAGCATCAGATCCCACACCCAGGTAAGCCTCAAAGACCCGCGAATCGGAGATGACCTGATCAGGCTGGCCGCTTGCCAGTATCGCACCCTTGTTCAGGACATACAGCTCATCAGAGAGAGCAAGCACATAGGGAATGGCATGCTCTATTATCATTATCGTGAGCCCGTTTTTCCGAAGCCGCTTGATCTTCTCAATGAGCCTCTCGGATAGCGCCGGATTGACCCCGGCGAAAGGCTCGTCGAGCAGCAGCAGCCTGGGGTCCGCCATCAGGGCTCGGGCCATCTCCAGCATCTTCTTCTGGCCGCCGGACATCGATCCGGCGTACTCGTCCTTCATGCGCAAGAGGTCAAAGAACTTCAATATATCCTCCGCTTTCTTCTCTATGGCCATCTCGTCCTCCTTGACCCTGCTGCGGCGGACGATTGGGGCAAAGATCATCTCTCCGAGCTGATTCTGGCTGCCGAGCATCATATTCTCGATAACCGTCATCCTCATCAGAGCCCGAGGAATCTGAAAGGTGCGAATCAGGCCCAAACGAGCAATCCTGTAGGCAGGCAGGCCCACGATCTCCTTTCCGGAAAAGACTATGCTCCCAGCGTCCGGCCTGGCAAAACCGGATATCAGATCGAAGAGAGTGCTCTTGCCGGCACCGTTTGGCCCGATGAGGCCAACGATCGTTCCCTCCGGCACCGAGAGGCTGCAATTGTCCACTGCCAGAAGCCCGCCGAAGCCTTTTCTGACACCCTCGATCCTGAGGATCTCATTTGCCAACCGCCAATTCCTCCTTTCTGCCGAACAATCCCTGAGGCCGATGCATCATGAGCACAATCAGGATCAGACCGATGATCACCATTCTCAAGGCGCCGGATGTCGAAGGGCTCAGGGAGATGTATCCTTCCAGGAAGCGAGTGGTGCTGAAAAATCCCCAGAGCAGTATCGCTCCGGCAATCGTACCCCGATTGCTGCCGCTGCCTCCCAGGATGACCATTATCCAGGCATAAAACGTCTCGATGGGCTGAAAATTGTTTGGATTGATGTACTGCAGATAAAAGGCTAGCAGCGATCCGGCGAGGGCGGCAATGGCCGAGCCCAGGGCCAGGGACTGCACCTTGTAAGAGAATGCATTCTTTCCCAGAGAGACCGATACCCACTCGTCGTCTCTCACAGACTTGAGGACCCGGCCCCAGGGCGATTTGGCCAGGACCTCGATAAGGGCATAAACCAGCAGAAGTACGACGATCACAACTCCTGCCAGAAGGAGGTTGTAGTCCCCATGAGCGACCAGCCCTTCCAGAGGGCGGGGGTATCCGTAGAGCCCGAAGGATCCCCTGGTCAGAGACGACCAGTTGAGCAGAATGAATCTGACGATCTCAGAGAAGCCTATGGTCACTATTGCCAGATAATCCTCGCGCAACCGGAGGGTGGCCACTCCCAGGAAGGCTCCGCATGCCCCCGCCAGTATCATTCCCGCCAGAACGGCCAGAATAAGCGGCACCCCGTTCATGCTCAAAAGGACTGTGGTGTAGGCACCGATGGCCATGAATGCCACATGGCCGAAGTTAAGAAGCCCGGCGTACCCCCATTGCAGATTCAGGCCGAGAGCGAATATGGCATAAATTCCGGCGGTAAGAATTATTGATACCAGGTAATCCTGCATTTTATGTCCCACCCATTAGGCCCCTGGGCCTGAAGAACAGAACGGCAATCATAATGGCGAAGCTGACCGCGATCTTGTATTCCGCTGGAAGAAATGCTGTGGATATCTCCTGGGCGAGACCGATGATCATCCCTCCGGCCATTGCTCCGTAGGCATTGCCAATGCCACCCAGTATCGCCGCCGCGAACATGGGCAGGATTATGGACCAGCCCATGTTGGGATTGAGATGGGTTATGAGGCCGAGCATTATTCCTGCCAGTGCGGCCAGGCCCATGCTCACCATCCAGGTGTATCTTATGACCTGATCCACATTGATCCCGGTAATCCTCGCCAGGTTGGGATTATCTGCCAGAGCCCTCATGCTCTTTCCCAGGGCAGTCCGGCTCAGGATAGTATGGACCGCAAGCATGCAGACAAAGGCAATCAGTACCACGCCGATCTGAAAATAGGTGAGAAGAATTCCCCCCAAATTGATGCTCTCCATCACAGGAACTGGGAATCTCAAGGCATCCGGCCGGAAGAATATGATCAGAGCATTTCTCATGGCGATGGATACGCCAATTGAGAGAATCATGATGGCGGTTCGGCTGGCTCCGCTGCTGCGCATTCTCTTCCAGATTCCAGCATCCAGAAGGACGGCAAATGCGGCTGTTGCAAGAATGGCCAGAACACAGGACAGAGGAAAGCCGAGGTTTGAAGATGCTGCAAAAAAGAGAGCCAAATAAGCGCCGAGAGTGAGAAAATCGCCATGGGCAAAATTGGCAAAATTCATAATTCTGTATGCCATGGACAGTCCAATAGCTGCCAGAGCGATAATGCATCCGTATACTATTCCGTTGGCTACCAGCTGTCCGATCATATTGCTCAATCAAAAAGTGATCCTCTTATTGCAGCTATTTTTATCTTTCCCTAACGCGTTCGGCAGTAGTATTCCTTACTGAAAATTTGCACTAGCCCAGCGCGTTCTTTCTGCGGGATGAGTTGGTTTTGCCTAAATAATAAGCTAACCTGGTCAGAAAGATATAGGATCATCGCGCAATCTTCATCATGTGCTCGATTGCCAACAATAGCGGTTGATGGCTCATCTCATCGCGGCTATGCTGACATGAATTTATTAGCTTTAGAAGGGATTCATTAAAGGATTAGATTTTTAAGCAGTGTTCATATCAACCATTAGCTTAAGGAGGCGAATTCTTTGAAGATCATTGAATATTTATTGGCAGTTACCCTAGGAGTGTTTTTATTAGTTTCAGAGAATGCTATGGCCACTGCTCTGGCAGTGGATTGCGCAACCAGTCCATATGATGCTTCACAAGGAAATATCGAACCTGCCTTGATGTTAATCTCAGTAACAGATCCGAATGGGGGTGCTGTTACTGGCCTTGATACGAGAAACTTCGATATAGCATTGTATGCGATAGACACAGGAGGGACAACTTCAGTTGCTTCAATAGTAGAGTCTGCAAATGAGCCAGGATTTTATAAAGTATATATAAGACCGACATACGAAGCTACTGGCTGGGGAAAAGCGAATTATCTCATTGGCGTAACAGTGACCAACGGCTCAGATAGAGGATCGACCGCAACAAATCTGATGATAGAGGATTAATTGATCATCAGTTCATCTGTGTCAATAGTAGGGCTAGAAAGAAATTGATTTCTAGGAAATTTAGAGGACATGCTGAGACGCACCGTGAAAGAGGCAGAAATCGACAAGCTATATACCATCTTTTAAATTGCGTTTTTTTTTAAGCATAATATTTTTGATTATCTTGGCCTTATTCGTTCATATCAGAAAATTCCTAAAATTAATTAGATTATTTAAAGTTCATGCTCACCTCATGGACATTTTAAATCATAGATGTAAATTGTCCTGATAACTTGACTTCTGCGATACTTATTTATTCATTCTATCCAGCCCCTGAGATCAGGATGGTTTTATGAGGCTAGGATCTTGTATCGTAATCTCGGCCCTCATTCTCGCTGTATTACTATCAGGATGCACCGAGAAGGCTGAGGACAAGGAAAAAGCAGTGACCGAAGGGGCAGCAGGAGCTGCAAATGCCAGCACAGAGAGCGCAGCCGCAACCGCGGCGGCGGAAGGGAGCGTCAAGATCGGAGTGCTACAGTCGCTTACCGGCGATCTGGGTGCTTACGGCGGACCGATGAGCGATGCCATGAAGATTGCCGCCAGGCAGATCAATGAAAATGGCGGCCTGCTTGGAAAGAAGCTGGAGCTTCTGGTTGAGGACGACCAGACAAACAATGTGGCTGCAGTTGATGCCGCCAACAAGCTGGTCAAGGTTGACAGAGTCCCTGCCATCGTGGGCGATACCGGCAGCGGACAGAGCATGTCCATAATCGATATCACCACCGGAAACGGCGTGCTTCAGATCTCTTCGTCCAACACGGGTACGGAATTTACCACTTACAAAGATAATGATCTCTATTTCAGAACTGCGCCCTCTGATACCCTGCAGGGCAGCGCAATGGCCAATCTGGCCAAGCAGCGGGGCTACAAGACTGTATCGACCATTGTCATTAACAATCCCTACGGTGTGGGATTCGAGGAGGTCTTCGTGAAGGCCTTTGAGGCCAATGGCGGAAAGGTTCTGGAGAAGATAAGATATGATCCGTCCCAGAGCATCTTTGATTCCGAGGTTCAGAAGATCGCGGCCAGCAAGCCCGATTTCGTGATGATGGTCTCCTATCCAGAGACAGGCAGCCTCATTCTCAGGACGGCCTATGAGAAAGGAGCATTGACCGGCACACCCTGGCTGCTCTCCGAAGGCTTGAAGTCAGATAATCTGGCTGAACTTGCCGGAAAGAATGCTACCGGCGGATACATCGTGGCCGGACTGCAGGGACTGGCCCCGGATGAGAATGCAGGCGGAAAGGCATATGATGCATTCCGGGCTCTCTACAAGGCAGAGTACGGAAAGGAGCCGGGCATTTACTGCACCAACAGCTATGATGCCCTTGCGGTAGTGGCGCTGGCCATCGAGCAGGCGAAGAGCGCAACCGGCAGGTCCATAGCCGACAACCTGAGATCTGTTGCCAATCCACCTGGAGTGGAGGTATCAGATCTGAAGGAGGCCCTGAACCTGGTGAGGGAAGGCAAGGATATCAACTACCAGGGCACATCGGGCGATATCACCTTCGATGAGAATGGAGATGTCAGCGGATCTTACACCGTCTGGACCATTGGCGAAAACGGAAGCATTGTCCAGGGCGAAAAGGTCGCAGCTTGATCTCGGAATAGATTTATTTTTCTTTTTTTGCGCGCGCCTACCGCTTTGGCCGCTTTCTTTAAAATGCCGCTCTAATATTTGATGGAAATAGCTATTAAATGTATTTAGACATGGGCCGAATATATTCTGACATCAGAAACATCAAAAATAAGATGAAGTAGGGATTTTTCTTCTTGCACCTTCTCTCAAATCCACTAATTTCTTATTGAATCTCTATTTCAATACTGGAACCAATTTGAATTTCTGATTATCTCCGTTGTGCCAGGAGTATTGAATCAGAATCGTGTTATCATCTTTGGATGCACCATTTATATCCAAAACTTTTCCGCTATGCTTACTGGTAATCTTGTAGTATCCTGCTTCACCCGGGATTGGTTCAATTACAAATATCTGGTTATCTCCGCCATGACAGGTGTATTGAATCACTTTGGCATTGTCATCCATTGAGGCACCAGTAACATCCAAGCATTTTCCGCTATGTTTTGCAAATATTTGATAGCAGTTTTCCATTCCGATTACGGGCAATATCTTAAATAATTGATTATCGCCCCCATTATCTGCAAACTGAATGATCTGTGCATTATCTTCAGTAGAGGCTCCGCTTACGTCCAGACATTTTTCGCTATGTTTTGCGACTATTTTATAATATTCTTCAGTAGCCAAGACTGTTGACGTCAAGACCAAAAGGGCAATGCAAATCAATACAGATGCTTTTCTCAGATTCATTTCTTGTCACCATCCGCATACACAAATTTCTCAATACATTTTTACAAAAAATTTCTAACGAGCATAGTCGATAACTTAAATATTTATAGTTATTGCTCATCAATCCATTTGTATAGTCCCGAAACCATCAGAACTCAGCGCATCGTTGGGGCTAACGGACTCTGCCCCCTAAAAATCCTCGTGCATCGCCTTGCTTATTGATAGCGAACTGGGCAGGATAAGGCCGCATAGAAGAGAATTCTAGAAAGTTATTTCATCATAATAACTCAGCACAGATTATAATAATCTCGGCAATGCAATATGGAACTCTGGCCGAGGTCGAGGACAGGGCACAGAACTGCAAAAATGCCATCAAAGCTTACCAGGAGTCTTTTAAGTCCCTCAGGACCAGCACACTAAATTATTTCCCCAGGGATTATGCAGAGACGCAGTTCGTTTTCGGAAATGCTTATAAAACTCTGGCCGAAGAAGAAAAAGACCGGGCAAATAATTGCAGGAGAGCAAGGCAGGCATACGAGCAGGCGATGGAGATCTCAACAAAGCTGGACCTGCCTGAAGTCGAGAAGCAGGTAAAAGAGAAGCTATCTGAATTGGATTTGATCTGCACCCAAACCAATTAACCCCAAACCCGTTTTACCCTCGCATCAAATTCGCAGCCAGATCGAGAACCGTCCTCGGCCTTGATAGCAGGACAATCCCCGCTGCATAGGCTGCTTTTTTTGCAAATGAGCCATCCGAGATGAGCCTCTTTCCGGACAGACTGCGAACCAGCCGATCGATCTCTTCATCCTTCATCATGGAAAGCGTCTGCAAGGAGGCTCTGCCCATGCGGTACTGCCAGTAGAATTCCCTCTTCCAGCGCTGCTCATACCCGGCGAGTCCCTTTCGGGAGACATCCCCGGCCAGGACAGCCTCCGCAGCCACGCTGCCGCAGATGGCACCGGCCCGCATTCCGTAGGCCAGCCCGCTCTGCCCGGCTGCCCCTCCCGTGACCATCAGGGAGTCGGCGGAGATATCGCCAGGCAGAACGCAGATCGGATCGCCCCCTCTGCGCACCGATAGGATCTTCATCTTCTCAATGTCCCGGTACTGAGTGGATTTGTAGGCCTTGAAGAGCTTGAGAAAATTGCGGAAAAATGGCTGGACATTCTGGCCATGACCGCGCACAAAGACCCCGAGAGTGGCGCGATCGCCTCCTGCCGGAGAGAACGTGGCCTTCCAGCCCGGTGCCATGCTGCCAATCCAGTACTGAAAGAACATCTCCTCGCCGAGACCCGGATGCTCGATATCCGCCTCCATTGCCCAGGCGACATCCTCGGGATGAAGCATCGTCACGAGGCCCGCCTGCCTGGCAAGGCAGGAGGAGATTCCGGATGCATCCACAACCACCTTTGCCTCGACCTCATCAACGCTGCCTTCCCCATTCCCATCCCCATTAAGGGATACAGCTCGATGGCTGCTTTCCAGCCGGGATTTTCCTGCGGCTGCAGCGAGCAGGGAGACACCGCTGCTCCGAGCGAGATTCAGGTAGTGCTCATCGAATTTCCTCCGGTCGATAAAATA
>JGI20214J51088_10001270_pt1 | contig 17265 bp, 15 predicted proteins | sample WetSurMetagenome_FD_51088 | JGI IMG/M metagenome (IMG submission 51088) | reverse complement strand
TGTGCATGTAGTCAATGCGGCACACGGCGATGTGTTTGAACTGAAGTCTTTTGAAAACATGCACCCGGTGGTTCCCGTCCAGAATAATAAGATTCTGGTCCACGATCACCGGATTTTCCAGGTAGGGCGTGCTTCGAAACTCCAGGCTCAAACGATCGGCAACAGGAGGAAGAAGCCTCTCATGGGCGAACAGAGAGGCGACAGGAAGGATTTCGAGTTCCAGTCTCAGGCTTTCGCTTTGGATCGTGTACATAGTTGAGAGACTCACAAGAAGTGAGGAAGCCCAAACGCTTTTTTCTAGATTAGATCGTGCATCCGATGGAGAACATCTTCGTACTCCTCGCCCTTGAAGCAGAACTGGAGATCACGGAAGCGCGCTCTCAAGCGCCTCACCTGATCGATCACCGTCGCATTTTTTGTGATCGCATCGGAGATGAGCACCGCCAACTCACGGAAATCAGCGGGCCCCATCCCGAAGCGCGTCATCTCCGACACCCCCATGCGAAGGGCTCCCGAAGCCGTGAAGCCCTCCTCGTCCGGCATGGCCTGGTAATTACAAATGAGGCTATTGTCTTCCAGTCGCCTGGCCGTTTCCGGCCCTCGTCCATAGCCGACATTGACGATGACCTGATGGGTTTCCGTGAAATCAATCGCCGGATCGCCTGCCACCTCCAGCCCGCACTCCTTCAAGGCCCGGCCAAAGGCTTTGGCATTGGCGATGACCCTCTTCTGATACTCCTCCTTGAAGGTGTTCATCTCATAAGCCGCTGCCAGCAGCCCCAGCATAGTCCCGAGATGATGGTTGGAGAGAGAGCCCGGGAAAGATCTTCTGAGAACCGCTTCCCAGAGTTCATAACGTTCTTCGTGTTCCAGCAATGGACTTCCCACGATGCCCCTCTGGGTCCCAAAGAACGTCTTGTGCGTCGAACCCGTCACCAGGTCCGCCCCTTCCTTGAAGGGCTCCTGAAAATGGGGGCCCACCAGGCCCAGCACATGGGCCATATCGTAGAGAATCACCGCATCGATTTTCTGGTCATCCACGAATCGGCGAATCTCAGCGATAGGTTCTTTGTGAAGGACCATGCTCTTTCCGAAGATGATGAATTCGGGCTTGAACTCGTCGATCAGTTTCAGGGTTTCAGGCACATCGATTTTGTAAGGGTTTTCGCGAAGCACCTGGAAAGGGACGACCGCAGGCCTTTCGGTTTTCGGGTCTCTCGCCACAAAGTCCCTCAGCGCTCCCATGGGCTGTGCGCTCAGGTGACCGCCTTTTCCGATGTAATTGTTCATGACCTGCCGGATTCGCCGCGGCTCGCGTTTGCGGTCCGTGCGGTTGATGTAATCCANCATGGCGCTGAAAACAGTCATGTTCGCCATCTGCCCGCTGATGACCCGCGTTTCCACCTCCGCACATCCCAGGAACCGGCACATCTCGGCTTGAAGAGCCCGCTCCACCTCGTCGATAAAATCGGTGCCTTGATAGTAGTACACTTCCGCATCGCAGAACGCCTTGGTTTTCCTGTGCTCCGCGTAACGAAAAGCCGGATCCATAACGGAGAGCAGCCTGACCAGGGGTGAAGGCGTCATTTCCGATGGGATGAGGTTGATGCACTGCTGCTGCCGCCAGAGGGTGTTCTGAAGAGTCTTTTCCAGAAGGGTCCTGATCTTGTACGGCGCCTCTCCTGAAGGCACGGGTTTGCTTGCCAGGACACCATCCGAGAGGATCGGCCGGGAATAGGGCGGCGCTTCGCTCCTCAGGTGGTAGGGCACCACCACAGCGTCTACCTGTTTGCCGCGAATGTCGATCGTCACCTTGTCGCCCTCGAGGACCTCGCAGTCCATGCAGGCCAGGCAGATGGAACGGAGTTGTCTCTGATCCGTCCGGACCGAACGCAGCCCCTCCCCTTCGAAGACCCAGTAAGGCACCATGGTTCCGCTCGTGACAAACCCGACGGCCTTCCCGTTCTTGAACACCCCGGCTCCGCTGCGAGCCACTCCTCGCCCGGCGACAGCCACCGGTTGAATGATCCGGGGCAGAATCGTCTTCATGGAGTAGTCCCGTTTCATGATTCGTCCCAGGGCTTCAAATTGCCGGGCCAGTTCCTCGCGTCCTATGTATTCACCCTTGGCAGGAGAAAAGCTCAAGCCGATTCGGGCAAAGGGAAAAGTGAGCAAAGGCATGTCCTTGCCTTCCAGATCCTGTCCCAGTTCGTGGCCGTAGAGAGGAAGCCCGGCTTCGAGTCGGAGCGTGTCCCTCGCACCCAAGCCGGATGGAGCGGCGCCTTTGGCCGTCAACAGGTCCCACACCCTTGCCGCGTCATCCCTTTTCAGAAAGAGCTCGAAGCACAGAGGTTCCCCTGTGTACCCTGTGCGAGCGATTTGGACTTCGGCTCCAGAGAGGGTCGCCACACTGACGGCGTTTCGCGTGGGCTCCGGCAAAGAGCCTGAGTCTAGCAGACCTTCCAGGATCCTGCGGGATTGCGGTCCCTGCACGGAGAGCATGGCAATCTCCTCGGTGTGATTGATCAACTCCGCGTCCGGAAAGCCTTGGAGAACCTTTTGCAAGTAAACCCAATCCTTTTCCGTGTTCGCAGCGTTCACCACCAGCAGGAACTCGTCATTACGAAAGCGATAGAGAAAGGCGTCATCCACTGTGCCGCCCGTTTCATTGGGAATCAGCGTGTACTGGGCCCCCACCATCCTCATGTCAAGAGCTGCGGCGTTGTTGGTGAAAACGTGGTTCAGGAACCGCAGGGCCCCTTGCCCTCTGACCGTGAACCTTCCCATGTGGGAAACGTCGAAAAGTCCGGCGCTTTTGCGGGTCACCAGATGTTCTTCCACAATCCCTGCAGGGTAGAAAAGAGGCATTTCCCAGCCCCCGAATTCAACGATTTTGGCTCCAAGGGCTGCATGCCGATCATAGAGCACGGTTCGTTTGAGCTCCCTCATGGCTTCTCCCCTTTCCCTCTCATGTCTTGCCACAAAGATGGTGTGTGGTTGTTGGGCTTAGATTTTCTTCTGTCTTCTGTAGTCTGTCTTCTGTCCTCTGCTCGTCACTTGTCACTCGTCACTTGTCACTGACTGCTGGGCTTTATTCATCCATGCACCGGTTTCCCCAGCGCTTTCATGGAGACTTCTGACATGATTTCAGCCAAAGTCGGATGGCCGTGGATGGTGTCCGCCACTTCCTGGACAGTGCGGCCCGTCTTGACCGCCAGGGCCCCTTCCGCGATCAGATCGCTGGCACACGCCCCCACCAGATGGACCCCCAATATCTTCCCACTTCCCACATGGAAGACAATCTTCGCCATGCCGCCGATCTCACCGATCACGTGGGGTTTTGCAATGTTCCTGAAAAGCACACTTTCTGCCTTTACCTCAAGCCCCTGTTCTTTTGCCTGGGCTTCAGTCAGCCCCACATTGGATATCTCCGGCATGGTGAAGATCACGTTTGGAACCGCATCATAGCTCATTCGAACCGTGCCTCCCCCGGCATTTTCCGCTGCAACCATCCCTTCTCTGGAAGCCACGTGGGCAAGCATTACTTTGGAAGGACCCAGGGCATCCCCTATCGCATAAACGCGCGGAGCACTTGTCTTCATCCACTCATCGGCAATCACCCAACCGTTATTGTCTACCTTTACACCGATTCTTTCAAGGCCCGCTCCAGCGGTGTCGGGCTTTCGGCCGATGCAAATGAGCACCTTCTCCACTTCCAGGGATGCAGGACGCTGAACCTTTTCGGACGGGCTTTCCACAAAAGGCGAAGAACGTAAGAATACTTGAAGTCCTTCTCCTTTGTCTTCTACCCTGTCTACAGTGCTCTCCAAAATGACGGATATTTTTCTTTTTGCCATCTCCCTTTGAATCACCTTGGAGCAGTCTTCATCCACAGAGGGCAGAGGGATCAGGCGAGACTTTGCTTCGACCAGGGTGACTTGTGATCCAAAGGCAGAGAAAATGAAGGCGAATTCACAACCGATGACGCCCCCTCCCACAATCAGCAGGGACCTGGGTACCGTCTGAACCTCCAGCGCATCGTTGCTCGAGAGAACTCTCTTGCCGTCCACAGGAAGACCCGGGACCTCCAGTGGCTCTGATCCAAGGGCCAGAATCAAGTGTTCCCATGGGATTTCCCAAACTTTTTCGTCATGCCCCCGCACCGTGATCCGGTCCGGACCGGCGATTGTCCCGACCCCTTCGATATACCGGATGTGGTGATGTTTCAGGATATCCACGATTCCCTTGATCTGGTTTTCTATGACCTTTTCCTTCCTCGCCATGAGGGCTCTCAGATCGAGCGAGAGGCCACCGTCCAAAACAAGACCATACTCACGGCCCCTGCGAGCGCGATCGAACAGTTCGGCCGAGGTTCTCAGAACTTTGGAGGGGATGCAGCCCCAGTTCAAGCACGTTCCTCCCACACGCTCTCTTTCGATGAGAGTCACTTCAGCCCCAAGCTGGGCAGCCCTGATTGCGGCCACGTACCCTCCTGGACCTGCGCCGATGACAACGACCTTGGATGCCATGAATCGTTCCTCTCGCGATTTTGTAACAGTTTAGCTCTTTGAAATAAACACAGAAAAAGGCCATGGGGGTCCCTCTAAAAACAGAACAACGAAGACGCCACACCTCAATGGCAGGCTCTAGGCCATGGGTGAGGCGGGCGGAGGGCTACCGGGGAACTCGCCACGCCATCCCCAGCTCGCAGGTGCCGGTGAAACCTCGCCGCCCGCCTTCGCTGCCCCTTGTCTGCAGAGTCTTTCCCGCACACTCTTCGTTTTCTGTTTTTAGAGGGACCCCCGTGGCCTGAGCCATCCATTTCAAAGAGCTAAACTGTTACGCGATTTTTACTTTTCTCGTTTACCATGAGGATCTTATATTTTCAAGCAATTTGTGCCATTTCTTTGATCATATCATCTGAAAATGACAAAAATATTGACAAAATCCGCAATATCGTTGTATTTGCCTATCCATGAAGACAGACAAAATAAGCCTTGAAATTATCAAGCAGCTTCGAGACGGAAGAAAATCCTTCAAAACCATTGCCGAGGAGCTCTCTGTATCAGAGAACACGGTCAGAGCCCGCGTCGGCAAACTGGCCGAGGAGGGGGTCCTGGAGATTTCCGGGCTCGTGGATCCAGAGTCTCTGCCGGGCCACGGGGCTGTGCTTGTGGGAGTGAAACTCCAGAGCATGGACCTCATCAAGAAGGGGGAGGAATTCAGCAGACTCAGAGGGGTGGTCTCCGTGAGCGTGGTCACAGGTCGATTCGACCTCGTCCTCCTGGTCCTCTTGAAGGAAGGGTTCGGACTCCTGGAGTTTTACACCCAAGAGGTCGCAAAAATAAAGGGGGTTCAGTCGGTGGAGACTTTTGTCGTTTACAAGTCCTATAATCTAAAAGTACCCTACATTCTGTAAATCTGTCGGCCCATGAAGGAGGAGAACCGTGAGAGACATCAGCGAACTTCAATTTCCCGATGATTTTTTTTACGCCAAAGATCATGAGTGGGCAAAGCCGGAAGGAGACAAGGTCCGAGTGGGCATCAGCGACTATGCCCAGGANCANCTCGGAGACATAGTCTTTGTAGAGTTGCCGCAGGTCGGCACCAAACGCGCCAAGGGAGAACATTTCGGCACCATCGAGTCCGTCAAAGCCGTATCAGAACTGTACATGCCCCTGGGAGGGGAAGTCCTCTCCATCAACAAAGTTCTTGAGGACTCGCCTGAACTCGTCAACAAACAGCCTTATGAGTCGGGCTGGATCATTGAAATCAAACCAAGCGACCCGGGGGAACTCAAAGGTCTCATGAACCGAGCCGCCTATCTGGAGCTCTTAAAAGGACTGAAGCCATGAGATATCTGCCTCACACGGACGAGGAGATTGCCTCCATGCTGGAGGTGGTCGGAGCAAGAAGCCTCGACGATCTCTTTTCCGCCGTTCCTCCGAGCTGCCGGCGAAACCGGGGCATGGATCTTCCTGAACCTCTGAGCGAGTGGGACCTGAACCGCCTTATGGAAGGCCTTTCCAGCACGATGGCCTCGCCCCCGGAGCATGCGGTCTACATCGGTGCGGGAAGTTATGATCACTACATCCCTCAGGTGATCCCCTATCTCCTCAGCCGCTCCGAGTTCGCGACCGCCTACACGCCCTACCAGCCTGAGATGAGCCAGGGCACTCTTCAGGCGATCTACGAGTATCAGACGCTTTCTGCCAGGCTGCTCGGGATGGAGGTGTCCAACGCTTCCATGTATGACGGCGCCTCAGCCCTCGCCGAAGCCCTTCTGATGGCAATCCGCATCACCAAGAAGCGCAGAGTCGCCGTGTCATGCCTGGTTCACCCCCACTTCCGGAGGGTCGTGCAGACCTACCTTGCGCCCACCGAGTACAACATGGTTGAACTCCCTTATCTCCCTGACGGCAGAACCGATCTGTCTTCGATCCACAACGTGGAAGACCTTGCCGCACTGGCGGTCCAATCTCCAAACTTCTTCGGAGTGATCGAAGACCTCAAAGTGTCGGCCGACCGGGCCCACGATCAAGGAGCTCTTTTCATCACCACCTTCACAGAGCCCCTGGCCTATGGAATCTTGAAGAGTCCCGGGAGTCTTGGCGCAGACATTGCGTCCGGGGAGGGCCAGAGCCTCGGCATCCCCCAGTCCTTCGGAGGCCCGGGCCTCGGCATGTTCGCGACCAGAATGNGTCACGTGAGAAACATGCCCGGCCGACTGGCGGGAAAAACAGTCGATGCTGAAGGACGTCAGGGATTCGTCCTGACCCTGGCCACTCGCGAGCAACACATCCGGAGGGAAAAGGCCACGTCCAACATTTGCACCAACAACAGCCTTTGCGCTGTGGCGACAACTATGTACCTGGCGTGTCTGGGTGCTTCCGGAATTCGTGAACTGAGCCAGCTCAATCATGACAAGGCTGAATACTTGAAAAACCACTTGAGAAATGCAGGTTGCAGGCTGCCTTTTGCATCGCCAACCTTCAATGAATTCGTTGTGGAGATGCCGTCGGCCTTCGAAACCACTTTCGCACGCCTCCTCGCAAAGAATATCGTAGCCGGTCTTTCTTTGAAGACCTACTATCCGGAACTCAAGAATCACTATCTGTTCTGCGTCACAGAAACGAAGTCAAAAGAAGACATGGACCGTCTCGTGAAGGAGATAGCCTCATGAAGGACGTCTTAGGTACAACCGGGCTCGTTCTCAACGAACCTCTTCTCTGGGAAAAAGGCAAGCCTGGAAGGCGAGGCTTTTCCCTTCCCCTGCGCGACGTGGATGTCTCTCCTCTTGAAGAGAGCCTCACCTCCCATGGGCCGGAGTTTCCGGATCTCAGCGAAGTGGATGTGGTCCGCCACTTCACCAGGCTCTCCACCTGGAACTTCGGTGTGGATACGGGGACCTATCCCTTGGGCTCCTGCACCATGAAGTACAACCCCAAAATCAATGACAAGCAAGCCGCTTTGCAGGGGTTCAGCGCTGCCCATCCTCTTCTGCCCCAAGAGCTCGCCCAGGGGCTTCTCAGGCTTATGTTCGAACTCGAGCGCATGCTGGCCGAAATCACAGGCATGGATGCCGTATCGCTCCAGCCCTCGGCCGGCGCCCAGGGGGAGCTCACCGGAATGCTCCTCATCCATGCGTACCACAAGAGCAGGGGCAGAAAACCGACCAAGATCCTTGTGCCCGACACGGCTCACGGGACAAACCCTGCGAGCGCTGCCCTCTGTGGTTATCGCCCTATCCCGGTGGCATCGAACGACAAGGGGATTTTATCTCTTCAAAGCGTCGCCGGGGCCATGGACGAAGACACCGCAGGAATCATGATCACCAACCCCAACACCCTCGGGCTTTTTGAAGAGAATCTCAAAGAGATTGTGGACCTCGTCCACGCCAGGGGCGGTCTGGTGTACGGGGATGGAGCCAACATGAACGCTGTTCTCGGCATCATGGATGTGGGCTGTACCGGACTGGACGTGCTTCATCTCAATCTCCACAAAACCTTCTCCACCCCTCACGGAGGAGGCGGTCCCGGTGCGGGTCCTGTGTGCGTCAAGAGGCACCTGGAGCCTTTCCTTCCCGTGCCTCGCGTGGTGCAGAAAGAGGGCAAGGTTCAGCTCTCCAGCAGCTTTCCGCAAAGCATCGGCAAGCTCCACGCCTTTTACGGGAATGTGGGTGTGTTGATCCGGGCCTACTGTTACATCAGGACCATGGGAGGCGCGAATCTCAAGAAGGCGAGTCAGCTCGCCGTCCTCAATGCCAATTACATCAAGGAACGGCTCAAGACGACCTTTCATCTCCCCTACGACCGGCCCTGCATGCACGAGTGCGTTTTCACGGACAAGAACCAGGCAGCAGCCAAAGTGATGACCCTGGACATTGCCAAGCGTCTCATGGATTACGGCTTTCATCCGCCCACCATTTACTTTCCTCTGGTCGTGAACGGCGCCCTCATGATCGAGCCGACAGAAACAGAGTCTAAAGAGGATTTGGATCGCCTCATCGATGCCCTCCAAGCGATAGCTGAAGAGGCCATGAACAATCCTGACCTGCTCCATCAGGCGCCGACCAAGTGTAAGAGGAGAAGGCTGGATGAAGTGACCGCTGCAAGGAAGCCTATCCTCGCTGGATGAAGAAGTAAGCAGTGCGTAGAAGCTCAAAAGCGAACCGCAGAATATCGAATAACGAACGCCGAAGGAAACAGCAGAAGAGATTTAACTTCATCATTCGAAATTCCTTGTTCGACATTCGAGATTCGGGTTTTCGGATTCTAATTTGGTTATGACCCTAGCCCTGCATTAGACAGTGAACAGTGAACCCCATGAATCAAGAGGATTATCACAAGCAAAAGCTCCCCAAGCCTCCGTGGCTCAAGAGGAGAATACCGAGCGGCGCGACCTATCAGGAAATACGAGGGCTCATCCAAAAGACCCATCTTCACACCGTGTGTCAGGAGGCCTGCTGTCCCAATCTGGGTGAATGCTTTTCCCTGGGCACAGCGACTTTCCTTATTCTGGGCGACCGCTGCACGCGCAACTGCCGTTTCTGCGCCGTAGCCCACGGTCCCACAGAACCTCCTGATCCGGGGGAGCCTCTGCGAGTCGCGGAAGCCGTTGAACAAATGAATCTCCGCTATGCCGTGGTGACCTCTGTGACACGGGATGATCTGCCGGATGGGGGCGCTTCCATTTTCGCCGAAACCATACGAAAAATCCGAGACAAGCGTCCGGAGACCAGGGTGGAGGTCCTGATTCCGGACTTCCGCGGGGATCTTCGGTCTCTCAAAACTGTTCTGGAGGCCAGGCCGGATGTCCTGAATCACAATGTGGAAACGGTTCCCCGTCTCTACGCCTCGGTGAGGCCCGGAGCCGTTTATCAGCGATCCGTCGATCTTCTGAAGAGCGCGCATGAGATGGACGCGTCCATCCCCACCAAGTCCGGACTCATGCTCGGCTTGGGAGAGGGACCTGAGGAGGTTCAGCAAGTTTTGAGCGATCTTGTTGAGGCGGGTTGCCGCATCCTCACCCTGGGCCAGTACCTGCAGCCCTCTGCCGAACATCTGCCTGTGGAGCGTTTTGTTACGCCTGAAGAGTTTGAAGGGTGGCGCAAGAAAGCCCTTGAAATGGGCTTCAGGGAAGTCGCGAGCGGCCCTTTTGTGCGCAGTTCCTATCACGCCCAAGAGGCTTACCAATCGCTGTCTTCCTCACCCAAATAAGCCTATGAACTACCTCGCAGCAAGCGGCGAGGGCGTCTATGAAAGAAATCTACTTTGCAAGCCAGCTCGCCAAATCCCCCTTGCTCCCCCTTTACGAAAGGGGGAAATCAGCACGAGTCCTCCCCTTTATAAAGGGGAGACAGAGGGGATTTTAGATGGCCGAAACAGCAAGTTTCTTAGGAGTCAACCACTGAAAGGAGACGTTGTTGATGGAGCCCAAAGAAATGCCCGAACAAGGTTACAAGATCATCGCGAGAGTCGTGAGCCAGAAAGGAAAATGTGGCTTTGGTTACAAGGTGGGCGACGAGGTGGTTTTCGATGGCGAAACCATTCAGGGAAGAATTTGCATGAGCGCCCTCTACAGCTTCCTTCCAAAGGTTTATGCCATGAGATATGGCGCCGTCTTTCCCTGGCTCAAAGAGAACCAGGATGTGGCTCCACACGCTTGCCCTGACGCCGCCAACCCGGTCGTGTTCGAGATTTGCCGAGTCAAAGAATAAGAGGGTTGATAAAAGAAATAGTTTCACAAATCCCCCTTTGCCCCCCTTTACTAAAGGGGGGATGGGGNGATTTTGAGNTTAGCTGGAAATCGACAGTCACTTCACTTCGGTTGTTCTAGAACGCGCCTGTCAGTTTAGGCCTCAATTGCTTCAGGCGCCGCATGTCGATCACCACCGGGAAAGTCCGGCCCGCGGGCAACGACCGGCCGCAAATGAAGGTGTAGCGCTTGGAGAAGTCAGGAACCTGACCGTTCAAAAGGAGTTTGAGCATCTCCTTGGGCACCCAATCCGAATCGGTGGAGAGTGTCCCGAATTCGTCCGAGTATCGCTGTGGCGCGCACGTGTCATCAATTGTCGGTCTGATAATAAAGACCGTTGCCCTATCCAGAAGCGCCAGCTTCTTGGCGCCTTCCTCCACAAGGGCCAACTCTTCCTGCTGAGGGAGAGCAAACAGAGTGTGGGCCTGAATGCGGGCAAGGGGAAGTCCCACTAAAAATATTAAGCCTAACACGGCAGGCACCAGCCATTCCCGACGTTTAGGAAGATACGAAGCAAGAGTCTGCATCCCCAGGACAAAGAAGACAAGGAGAACTCCGGTCAGCGCATAGATCGTCCTGTAGGTTGACCACCGCTGCATGGAGACAAGATTTGCAGTGAACGCGCCCATGAGAAGGGCGGACAAAGTCACTGCCCAGAAAAGCCCTTCTCGCCACCCTCCGTTCCTCCACCTGCCCCATCCGCCGACCAGGATAACCCCTGCCGTAATCACCGCCGTCGCAATGAAGGCAACGGCCATGCCTTTTTCCGCGTCGTTGAGAACAATGAGAGCGAGCGCGTTGCGTAGAGGCCCTGAAATGAACCAATGCAGCTTAGCCATCGGTTCGGTTTCAAGCACCACGAGATTCGACTGTTTGAAAACCTCCGCTGCGTACAGGAGCTGCATAATCCCATAAGACGTGGCAAGGGCCACACCCATGGTGAGAAAGTGTTTGATGAGGCAGCGGGTCCGCCATTGCAGGGTTTGGTCCTGATACGCCACGAGCCCGGCTGCCACGAGGACAAAGTAGAAGAACACGTGAGGCTGATAGATCAGGATGCCTGTGACCAGAAGGGACACGGCTGCAGCGGTGCGAAGAGCCCCTCCCCTTTGACCGACAAGGAAAGCGGCAAAACTGCAAAGACCTCCTATCAGATGGGGCCAGCAGATCGCCCAGGAGACCATCACCTGAGCAGCCGGCAACACCGTCATCAAGGCCGCAAGCAGTGCACTCGTCCAAGTTGGCCAGTTGAGTCTGAGCAGAGCTAGGAACAGCATGGCCGACACGGCTCCGACGCACAAAGCGGAGGCCACACGACCTTTCCAAAGGTCATCGATGCCGTCCACGCGCTCGAAGAACACCTGGAGCATAATCCCGTAAAGAGGCCGGGCAAAGGTCCCCACATGCCGAATCACTTTTCCCGGCTCTTCATGAACCTCTCTCAGGATGGCGTAATCATCACGGAACCCAAAACGGCCGAAGAGGGTGTTGGAGTAGATGATCAGGGGAAGCAGGAGAAGAGCAGAAGCCACAAGCCAGCGCATACGCCTGCTCCACATCCCATGATTTGAAAGAGTGGTCAAACCGGATACTCGGCCTTAGAATTTCCGGCAAATATAAAGGGAATAGAGGGAGTTGTCAATAGAGGGACAAAGGGGCAAAGGCACAGAGGCACAAAGCAGAAAAATCTTTCTTATGTTTCACTTTGTCCCTATGTGCCTTTGCAACTTTGTGCCTGCATTGTGATCAAGAAACAAAACTGAAGGCGAGCGTTTGTCTCGGAGTCCGCGAGATGGAATTGGCCAAATTATCTCACAATGCATTTTTGCACCCAGGGTTCTGCCAAGGCTTTCAGCTGCACCATTTCCTCCCGGTCGTACCCGGCTCTGGTGTTTTCGAAGAAATCGGGTTGTAGCACTCTGGCTGAGCTGAATTGCTGAAGGACGTAGAGAGAGCACCCCTGAACCAGGCGGCCGATGGCCTCGACTGTTTCTGGACTCACGATAGGCCGAACACAGGTGGTCCGGAATTCATAAGGAATGTCCGATGCCATAATCAGCCTGATGCTTGACCGGATATTGTCCGGGTCGATTTCTCTCTGCATGTACAGAGGGTAAAGGGAAGGATCTGTTTTAATATCCATAGCGATGTAATCCACAAGCCTTCTTGCCACAAGCTCCTGGATCATCCGAGGATGGCTGCCGTTGGTGTCCAGCTTCACCGCGTAGCCTTCTCGCTTAATGCGGCTCAAAAAAACAGGGAGATCGTTTTGCAGCGTGGGTTCTCCCCCGGAAAGGACGACTCCGTCAAGAAAGCCCTGGCGCTCCCTGATAAAAGCAAAAAAGCCGTTCTCATCCAAGAAGGCTTTTCCAGGGTGGTTCACCAGGTCCGGATTGTGGCAGTAGGGACAACGAAAATTACATCCCGAAACAAAACACACACAGCTCACTTTGCCGGGAAAGTCGATGAGAGAGGTTTTCTGCAACCCGCCGATGATCATGGATCATTGACCATTGAACATTGAACATCTCCAAACCGCTCAGTTGTCTTTCCTATGACAAATGATAAAGGTTCAATGTTCGATGATCAATGTCTAAGGTCAGCCCACCTTGCGCTGGAGATATATTGACTCTTGCTCGTGAATGGTTGGGAAATGGTCTTGTTCGAGCACATAGGAAGAGCCTCCGGTTACTGCGAAGGACTTCCTCAGTTCGAACTCCGCGCGCTTGCCTTCATTCCACTGTTTGAGGGGCCGCAAGTAACCCACGATTCTGGCGTAGACCTCTGTCTCGCTGTTGCACACGGAGCATCTTTCCTGGTTCCCGTTCAGGTACCCATGGGAAGGGCAGACGCTGAACACAGGGGAAAGGGTGAAGTAAGGGATACGGAAACGATTGACGATTTTTTTGACCAACCCTTTGACGGCCTGCACATCACTGATCTGCTCGCCGAGGTAGGCGTGAAAAACCGTACCTCCTGTGTACTTGGTCTGAAGCTCGTCCTGAAGCAGGAGCGCTTCGTAGATATCGTGCGTATGGTTCACCGGAAGTTGGGTGGAGTTGGTGTAGAACGGAGCCGCGCCCTGCTGGTACTCGCGCTCGTTGGCGCAGAGAATCTCAGGAAACTCCTTCTTGTCGATCATGGCGAGCCGGTAGGACGTTCCCTCAGCCGGCGTCGCCTCCAGATTGTAGAGATCCCCTGTGTTTTCCTGGATCTCCGAAAGGGTCCGGCGAATGAAATCCATGACCTGGAGCGAAAAGGCCATACCTCTTTCGCTTGCGATCCCTGTACCCATGAAATTCGTGCAAGCCTCGTTCATTCCAATGATGCCGATGGTCGAGAAATGGTTTTTCCAGTAGGACCCCGTGTTCTCTCTCACGTCTTTCAGATAGTATTTCGAGTAGGGGTAGAGGTTGTTTTCCGTGAACCGTTCAATGACCTTTCGTTTGATCTCCAAGCTCTCCGACGCCAAACGGATCATCTCCTTCAGCCTCTCGAAAAAATGCCCCTCATCGGGTGCCAGGTATCCGATCCTGGGCAGATTGACGGTCACCACGCCTATGGACCCCGTGAGAGGATTGGCTCCGAAAAGGCCCCCTCCCCTTTTCATGAGTTCCCTTGTGTCCAGCCTGAGGCGGCAGCACATGGATCTGGCGTCTTCAGGGGACATATCGGAGTTCACAAAGTTGGAAAAATAGGGAATACCGTATTTCCCGGTCATTCTCCAAAGCATTTCGAGATTCGGGCTGTCCCAGTCGAAGTCGCGAGAGAGGTTATAGGTCGGGATGGGGAAGGTGAACACACGACCTCCGGCATCTCCCTCGGTCATCACCTCAGCGAAAGCCCTGTTGATCTGATCCATCTCGGCCTGGAACTCACCGTAAGTCTCTTTCTTTTCCCTGCCGCCGATGAGGACATATTGGCTCCTGAGCGAAGCAGGCGCCTGGAGATCCAGAGTGATGTTCGTAAAAGGGGTCTGAAAACCCACCCGAGTGGGGATGTTGATGTTAAAGACGAACTCCTGCAGAGCTTGCTTGACCTCTCTGTACTCCAGGCCGTCGTAGCGAACAAAGGGAGCCAGGAGTGTGTCAAAGTTTGAAAGCGCTTGTGCGCCTGCGGCCTCACCTTGCAGGGTGTAGAAGAAGTTGACAATCTGACCCAGGGCTGAACGCAGGTGTTTCGGCGGAGAGCTTTCCACCTTTCCCTCCACGCCCCTGAACCCCCGCCTGAGCAAATCCTTGAGATCCCATCCCACGCAGTAAACAGAAAGCATGCTCAGATCGTGGATGTGGAAATCTCCTCTCTTGTGCGCGTCCCTGATCTGGGGCGGGTAAATTTGATTCAACCAGTATTCCGAGGTGACATCCGAGGAGATGTAATTATTGAGTCCCTGAAGGGAATAGGACATGTTACTGTTTTCTTTGATTTTCCAGTCGCTTTTCTGGATGTAGTTCTCGACCATGTCCACGCTGGCTTTTGCCAGGATCGACCGGATCTGAGCGTGCTGTTCCCGATAAAGAATGTAGGCTTTTGCTGTCTTGTAATAGGGTGAATCAAGGAGAACCCTTTCCACAATATCCTGGATCTCTTCCACTTCGGGGTTGGGTCCGATACGCATCTGATGGGCCAGGGTCAGGACCCGGAGGGTTAGTTTCTTGGCCTCCCGTTCACTGAATTCCCCTGTAGCCTTCCCTGCTTTGGAAATGGCTGAGGTGATTTTCGAGGAATCAAATGGCACAACCCTTCCGTCCCGCTTTTTGATGTTCTCGAACATGGATGCACCCTTGGTGGAGTTTGTGAAGTTTACCGCAAACGAAAGGGCACACAACGCGCCCTTATTTGAAAAGCCTAAGAACCGGAAGACCTCTACCCGCTTGGAGATGATAATAGATATCACAATATATTGGGCATTGTCAAGATAGAACTTCAATATGTGGTGGGAATTCAGTTTAGTGAAGCATTTTAAAAATAATGCATGATAATAACAAAGACCGGGAATGGACCGACTCTACGGGCTCCTTGGACATTTTTGCGAGTGGCGGGACCTGTTGCTTCAGATCAGATCCCGCTGAACCTGTTCAGCTCTTCTCCGATGGATATTTCTCCCGGACGTGGGCCTTTAGTCTTTTCCGAATCATGAGGTACCCGGCAACCACAGCGACCAAGCCTGCAATAAAAGCCGGGTGGTCCTTGTTCGCCATCCCGTAGCAAACTCCCAAGATGCCGAGGACACAAACACCGAGGATTAGGGCTTTTTCTTTCATGGATTTCTTCCACCGGATCGATTACTTGACTTTCCTGGCACCCACGAGAATTTTGACATTACACGAAGCACCCTCCATCCGTCAATCAGACGTGAAGGCACTAAGTTTATCTTGACCTCATGGCTTTGGGCACCTAAAAAGGAGCATCTCAAGTTGGCCCTAGGAGCCTGTTCGATAACTAGGGTTGAGGCTCCGTTCAGTCTAGAAGGAGTTTCACGTTTGTGTTCTCCTGAGGAGGGAAGAGCGAATGGATGAGATCCGAATAGGGCTGAGGGGTACCAGAGAGGTCGTGGTGACCGATAAGGATCTGGCTAGTGTAACCGGCAACATCGGCGCTGATGTGCTTTCCACCCACTGTGTTGTTCTCCTTATGGAACTCGCGTCCCGTTCTGCTTTGGAAGGCCTTATGCCAGAAGGGAAAATGACCGTGGGGACCCAGATCAACATCCGCCATTTCGGAGCCGTGCCCTTGGGAGCCAGAGTCAGAGCCGAGTCCATTCTCACGGAAATCAGTGGTCGGAAACTTGTTTTTGACGTGATCGCCTACGACGATTTTGAAAAAATCGCGGAAGGACGCAATGAGCAGCTTATTGTTTCCGTGGCCGGCTTTCTGAGAAAAGTCAGGTGGAAGAAGGGGATAAGGGAGTGATCGGGTCCCCACAGCGAATGGTGCCCCCTTCGAGGACTCGGGCAAAGACCCCTTCGCGAGGCATGATGCAATCGCCTGCCTGATANTAGATGGCGCATTTCTTGTGGCACTCTTTCCCGATCTTCGTGATTTCTACGACTGCCTTNTCGCCGAGCCGGAAGCGACTGCCCAGCGGGACACCCTTCCAGTCAATGCCCTCGGTCGCAATGTTTTCCGCAAAGTCTCCGAAGGTGACATCGAGACCCCGCGCCTTGCATTCCTCTATTCGTTCTACTGCAAGAAAACTGACCTGCCTTTCCCACGTCCCCGCGTGCGCATCCCCGATCACGCCGTGTTCTACACGCAGGTCAGCAGAGTCGACCTGAGTCTTCCTGGTTCCCTTCTTGTTGCTCTTTGCAATGGACAGAATTCTCATCGATCCCCCATATGTCTTTCTATCGACCATTGAGCCTTCTCGCCGATTTCACTCTTTGCTCCTGATCAGGCTGGAAAGGGTTACACTGTTNAATTTACCAAATAAGACTTCTGCTGTTTCGATCCACAGGTTTCGCGTCAAGCACGACTGAGCGCGGTGACAGACCTCAGGTTTTGCAGAACAATGAGTGATGCTCTTACCGCCCTCAAGAAGAGCAACGATTTCACCGACCGTTATTTCTTCCGGAGACCTGGCCAATCNATATCCGCCTCCAGCCCCCCTTGCGCTGACCAAGTAGTTCGCCTTCTTGAGAGGAATGACGATTTGTTCCAAATATTTCAAGGANATTTCTTGTCGCTTGGCCACATCCTTGAGCTGTACGAATTTATCGAAGCCATGCTCCGCCAGGTCGATCATCAACCTTGTTCCGTACCGGCTTCTTGTAGAGAGCTTCATCCAGTTCGACCTCCCACGCCAAGCAACTCGCATCAAATGGGCTCGAATTCCTATCAAACAGCTATAACTTAAAGGTAACTGAAGATTTGTCAAGTGTGCCTTCCCGGCAGAGCCCGGGGCACCCCCTCCAGCTCCCTTCTCCGCTCAGGGTGGCCCGTCGAAAACTTCCACCCCCTAGGTATTCCATCTTTTGTGACACTTTAGCTGTTTGAAATGGATGGCTG
>JGI20214J51088_10001268_pt1 | contig 17266 bp, 19 predicted proteins | sample WetSurMetagenome_FD_51088 | JGI IMG/M metagenome (IMG submission 51088) | reverse complement strand
AAGATTTGACAGAAATCTTCGAACCTCCCGGATCCTGCCGGAAAATACCCGGGCTGACCTTTCATTTTTATCCTTCCGGCGCGAATATTACGACAGATGCGCCCGTCCTATCTGGGAAAGATCTTATTGCGCTGGTGTGATACATGCCACACGCCGGTACTTGCAGAAAAATGCTCCTGCGGTGCCGCGACCCGCCCGGTGCCGGTGACACCTCCCGGTGATGCCCGGCCGGCATTTCCCGCTGATATCGCCCTCATCAACCGGATCTACGAAGAGCATTTCGGTGCCCCGCTTGTCCCGGAAGGGCACCTTGCACTCCTGAACAAGGTGCCGGACAAGGACCGGATGGAAGAGATCATTGTCGGGGGCGGCATTGCCGGGATCATCCGGTATTTCCCCGATGGGCGGCGGTGGGAGCCGGTCCCCCGGCCGGAAGCCTGCAACCTGTTCGCCCCGAAAAAGCGGTTCGTGGTGATCGGCGACGATGCCGTCCCGTTTATCCGCGACCAGGGCATGAGCGTGCTCCGTCCCGGGATGCTCTCCATCGATGAGAACGTACGGGCGGGGGATGAGGTCTTNATCCTCTCGCAGGATGGTACCTGCATCGGTGTCGGGCGGGCAAAGGTCGATGCNGCCANCGCCAGCGCCATGGANAAGGGATCGATCGTCCGGACACGGCGCAACATTGCATCGCAGGTTGTTCCCGGCAGGGCCACGTGGGACGATGCGGTGCGGGCGAACGCGGAAGTTATCGAGCGTGCAGAAGGGTCTTCGGTCCTCTTCGTTCAGGAGGTCGCAGGCCGCAACCCGCAGCTCGTGGCGAACGTCTCCTATTCCGGGGGGAAGGACAGCCTTGCCACCCTGCTGGTCGTAACAAAAGCGATCGGGAAAGTGCCGATGCTCTTTGCCGATACCGGCCTTGAGTTTCCCGAGACCTACGAGAATATTGCTGCCGCATCTGATCGGTACGGACTAGAGGTTATCCGGACGGACGGGAACACCACGTTCTGGAANAGCTTCGAGGAGCATGGACCGCCGGCGGTCAATGCCCGGTGGTGCTGTAAGGTCTGCAAGCTGACCCCGGTCGGGAACCTGATCAGGGATCGGTGGGGGGAGTGCCTCTCGTTCATCGGCCAGCGGCGCTACGAGTCGGCCACCCGTGCCCAGAGCGACCGGGTCTGGCGGAACAAGAACGTTCGGGCCCAGCTCTCTGCAGCCCCGATCCATAACTGGACTGCCCTTCATGTCTGGCTCTACCTGATGCNGGAGAAAGCACCGCACAATGTCCTGTACGAGCGGCACCTGGACCGGATCGGATGCTTCATGTGCCCGTCCAGCGATATGGCACTGATCCACATGATAGAGGCGGATTACCCGGTTCTCTGGCAGGGCTGGCTTGACCGGCTTGAAGATTACAGGAAATCTCACGGGCTTCCTGAAGAATGGGTGACGGAAGGGAGATGGCGGCTCGTTGAGGGAGGCAGGGATGAAGAAGATAGCCATTATTGATTATGGTCTCGGGAACCTCCGCAGCGTGATCCGGGGGCTTGAGAAAGCCGGCGCGAATGCAGCCATCACCTGCGATGCCGACGAGATTGCATCCGCAGACGGCCTCGTTCTGCCGGGTGTCGGCGCGTTCCACGAAGGCATGGAACAGCTCGGGCCCCTTCAGGATACCGTTGTCGGAAGTGCACGGCATGTCCCGCTGCTTGGTATCTGCCTTGGTATGCAGATGCTTCTCGAAACGAGCGAGGAACACGGCATCCACAAAGGGCTCAGTCTTATCCCCGGATCCGCGAAACGCTTCCCCCGCGGCTCCGGGCAGAAAGTGCCGCATATGGGCTGGAACTCCTTAAAAATTGAAAAGACAGACAACCCGCTCTTTGCCGGTTTTAAATCTGACGAGTATGTCTATTTCGTTCACTCCTACTATGCGGACACGCTCCCTGAATTCACGCTCACGACAACAGAGTACATCCGCCCGTTTGCGTCATCCGTCTGCAACGGGAACGTCTTCGGTGTCCAGTTCCACCCGGAGAAAAGCGGTGCAACGGGCCTGCGGCTGCTGAATAACTTTATCGGCATGGTCTGATCCCCTCATCCGTTTTTTCATGTCGATCAGAAAGGTATTCACGGTAATGGCGGAGGGTGTTTTTAAAAACTCTCTCGGTTTCATCCGGTAAGGATGAAGCAAATCGAAATGTTTCAGGTTCTTCTCCTTCTGGTTCTGATGGCTTATCAAATCACGATGAGGTGAAGGGAGACTGCCGTCCGATCTTCATCCGGCGGATGAAACCTGTCGGAAGTCGAAGAACGCCGATGCGTTCTGTCAACGACCGGATTCATTTCTCCTGCTTAAGTCTGGTGAGCCTCAGCATTCTCCTCCTCCCGGTCATGGGGGGACCATCCGGATCTCGAAGAACGCTGTCGGGTTCTTTTACTCCCCGGAGGTCTGGCAACCCTCCCGGGCCCCCTCAGCCGGAGCACAATGAAGATGCAGCCGGATCTTCTCGTTTCCTCATCGTTCCTGCTGATGAGGGTTTCCCCGGTGCAGGATAGTACCGTATTACCTGTTCCGGGGTGTGGGGAAGTTACCTCTGCCTGTTATACCGGGGGATTTCAATGCACTCCCGCTCCCCCGGGAGCAGAACTGGCACAGGGGTGCGGCGACCGTTATCATTAAAAGATAATTTCTTTAAACCGCTTTTTTTACAGCAAGAGCCCGATGTAACCTTTCGAAAAAATAAAAATTTTAAAGAGAATATCCCTTTTTTACTTCGGTTGTTTCGGTGGCTGGAGGAGCTGGATTTCCCGGATGATCTCCCGGTGGAAGACGAGGAGCATGTCGCTGATCATACCGAACATGAAGATCTCAATACCGACAACGATGAGCAGCACCGTGAGGATCGTGAGCGGGATGTGCTCGACACGAACGGGCTGGAGCCATTCCAGCAGGACATAGATGCCGACCAGAAACCCGAGCAGGGTAGTGAGGATCCCCATCATGCCGAAGTAGAACATCGGATTGTTCACCCGCGCAAGCCGGTAGATTGTACTTACAATCTTGATACCGTCATGAAACGGGGAGAGTTTGGTTGCGGTTCCCGGCCTGCTGGAATACCGTATCGGNACNACCATGATGCGCTGGCCGTTCCTGACGGCTTCGACNGANATCTCAGTCTCAATCTCGAACCCTTTCTCTTTCAGGTGCATCTGGTGGATCGCGAGCTTGGTGAATGCGCGGTATCCGGAAAGGATGTCATGGAGGTCCCGGCTGTGGGCGATCTTGAACAGGAGATTGAGCATGTGGTTTCCAAAAAGATTAATCCGGGAGAACGCACCTTCTTCAGCATTGATGAGACGGTCGCCGATGACCTGGTCGAATCCCAGGAACAGGGGGGTCAGCATCTTCTCCGCATCCTTGGCAGAATAGGTTCCGTCACCGTCAAGCATGAGGATATACGGCTGCTCGATCACCTCGAACGCTTCGATGATTGCGTTCCCCTTGCCTTTGCCGGACTGTGTCCGGACGGTAGCACCAGCCTCGCGGGCATTTTTTACCGTATTATCGGAACTTTTGGCATCAATGACCAGGATGTGGTTATATCCGAGATCCCTGAATTCCTTAACGATCGTGCCAATTGTTGGCGCTTCGTTGAGCGTAGGAATTAAAACGCAGACCTCGTCTTTGTTGAATTTCATTGGTATAGTATTTTTAATCGGGTGTCATAAGTGCTTCTATGCATCTCCCCAAAAAGGGACTGCGGGCGCTGGGAATTGCGGAAAGTTATTCCGGGCGCGAACATTCCGTGCTTGCCGGTGTCGTAATGCGAAAGGATCTCCGCATCGACGGGTTCTGTTCCGGCAGGGCTGCAGTCGGGGGAACGGACGCGACCGATACGATTCTTGCAATGATCCATAACCTTGATCGGAGGGATATTAATGTCGTCCTTCTCTCCGGCTGCGTGATCGCGTGGTTCAATGTGATCGATCCCGGGCGGATTTTTTACGAGTCCAGAATCCCGGTCATCTGTGTCACGTACGAGGAATCGGACGGGCTCCTGGGTGATCTCCAGCACCATTTCCCGGAGGATGAGGCGCGGATCCAGGCCTATCTCCGGCTCGGGGAACGGGTGCCGGTGGATCTTGGTGATAACCGGATAATCTACCTGCGGGCAGCCGGGATAGGGTACCCGGACGCGGCACGGTTGTGCCGGGATTTCACCCTTGAGGGAAAGATACCCGAGCCCCTCCGGGTTGCACGGCTCCTGGCGCGGCAGGTCTTTTCCGGGCAGGTGTCGTTGTGAATGACGACCGGCATTGCCCCAAGAAAAATATTCATATCCCTGCAGGAAATACCTGACTGAGACGTTTTACCATAAAAGGAGTTGAAAAGAAAATATGCCAGCAGATGCGAAAAATGCACGGTGGGTCTGTCTTGAATGCCATTGGATCTATGATCCGGCTAAAGGCGATCCTAAGAACGGAATACCGGCCGGTACACCCTGGGATAAGGTACCCGATACGTGGCGTTGTCCCGAATGCAAGATCCTGAAAGCGAAGAAGGGCGTCTTCAGGCAGCTTGAGGATTGAGGAAATAGTTGTAGAACCACTGGGTTGTGTATTTTTTTTGGGACGGCCATGTGTCCCGTGAAATTATTTTTCCGGTTAGACCATCGTATACTTCTATCCGGATGGTATCTCCGGGCCCGAACATGCCATTATTAAAATCGATCCATATCATTTGATCCGGGTACCATTGTGCAGCGGGGTCACTCATACCCCCGTCACAACCCAACCCTCCGATATTTTGAAAACCATGATGATGTAAATGGCACGAGGCGTCGCCATTCAGTGTCGGAAGATCCAGATCTGCCTGAATATCGTTGACATAAAGTGTCACATACAGGTACCTGTTCCGATAGTTTTGTTTTCCTCGATGTGTCAGGACGAGATAACTTTCCTTGTTCATTTTTCCGTATTGATTGGTATGGACAACATTGGTTATCTTGAAAATTGCCGGTACCTGTGCATCCCCATGCGGCATCTCGAATCCGAGGCACATGAGAAGTACCAGCAGTACGAGCATGAAAAGGATGCCAAATATCAGGACTACTCCGATAACCGGTGATGTGGCCTGGTCAGGTTCGGATCGCAATGACAATATTATGAGTAATATTAAATAAGATATAACATTTTCGAAATTGATTTTATAAAAAATATAACCTCTGGTATTCGCTAATCGTTGAAATTCATACAAGGAATAATCATTCCTCTCCTGGCAATGGCCCGCCTTTCCAAAGAGAGAACAAAATTCCGGAACCAACCCACTGCCCGTGCAGTCCTGTAATATCCCCTCTAAAAAACAGCAAATATCCGACGTGAAATCAAGGGGAAATTATTTTTAAAATCCCCTTTTTATCCTGCATTTTTGCGCACCTGTCCTGTAAATTCCCCCAGATGAGGGAACCAAAATCCAGTACGGGCTCCCGCGGGGTACCCCCTGCCATCCCGATCTGGAAGTTCATCCTCTCGAATGTGGCAATGATTATCGAAAGGAAATCCAGCAAAGTGAAGATCTGCTGCCATGCAGATTGTCGATCGGGGGATTCAGCAATACCTCTCTGCTCGCTGTCGGGACAGGCTGGTTCATTACATAAGGCGTTGGTCAACCTGTCCAAAGACTGCTCATGAGCATCACCGGTACCGTTTCCAATCTGGTGCCCCCGCCCTTACCCTCCCCAAATCCGTTAAAATATATATCAACGGCGCTAAGCAGTTGTACTGGTCAATCCCGGGTTTTACCGTCCATGGCTATTTCCTCAGAATCTCCCGATCCGGCGCCATCCCCTATGACGGGAAGAGATTTTTACCTCGAAGGTCTTGCACTCGGGCGCGAAGGAAAGCACGAGGAGGCGCTGAATTTCTTCGCTCTTGCCCTTGCAGAAGACCCGAAGCTGGCAATTGCCTGGGTAGGCAGGGGTTTTGCCCTGGGAAAACTCGGGCGGTTCGAGGAAGAGATCGAGTGCTGCAAAAAAGCAATCGAGCTGGATCCGTACTGTGTTGATGCGTGGAACGACATGGGATTTGCCTTCGGGATGCTTGACCGGTTCGAAGATAAGGTCGAGTGTTGCGAGCGGGCACTCCAGATCGACCCGGAGAATGCCACTGCATGGAACAACAAGGGGGTAGCTTTCGGGATGCTCGGCAGGTTCGAAGCCGAGGTCCGGTGCTGTGACCGGGCCCTTGAACTCCGGCCCCGGTACCTCTCCGCGTGGGTTAACAAGGGGTTTGCGTACGGGAAACTCAAGTGGTATGAAGAAGAGATCATCTGTTACGACCGGGCACTGAAAATTTATCCCTTTTACCTGTCAGCCCTGATCAAGAAAGGGATCGCCTTAATCAACCTGAAACGCTACCGCGAATCGCTTGAAGTTCTCGACAAGGCCCTTTCTATTGAACCGGATAATGCAAAAGCGCTCTACCGGAAGGGTCTCGCGTTCAGTATGCTCGGAAAGCATGAAGAAGCGATCACCTGCCTTAAAAAAGCCCTTAACGCGGATCCCACCATTGCCGATGCATGGGTTGTCATGAGCAACTCGTGCTTTATGCTGGGTAAACTGGAGGAATCGGCGCGTGCATTCGACCAGGCGTATTATATCGATGTAAAGGACGTCCGCACCGGTGTTGTCAAGGGTCTCTCGCTTTTGAAGAACGGTAAGTTCGACGATGCCCTGAGAAGTTTCTCGGATGTCTTTGGTGTCCTGCTCCGCTAGGTTCCCGGCATCCTGATACCGGAAATCCTCGGTTTTTTATGTCCCTCACACGTACAGAGAAGCATGGATGTTGAGGAATATGCCCGTAAAAAACTTACGGGCGGTGAAAACGAAACAGCAATACAGGAAGGTCTTGTCAAAATCATCCGTTCGTATAAATCCGTGAATCATTCTTATGCATCCGCTTTAGCCCGGGCCGTTATTACCGAAGTGAAAAATACAAAAGGATTATCCGGGGACTTTTTCTCATTCGAACCTGCCGGTGTACACATGGGGGAATTCGGTGTCGGTTCGCGCGGGAAGGGGGATTTTTTTGCTCACCGCCAGATCGCCCGTATCATCGGCAAGACATCTGCATCCGTGGGAGTCGATGAGATGGATGATGGCGGAGCAGTCCGCGCCGGGGGAGAATATATCGTCTGCACGGTGGACGGCATGCACTCGCGACTCTCCGATTTCCCGTTTCTTGCAGGATTCCATGTGACACGAGCCACGCTCCGGGATGCAATGGTCATGGGTGCAAGACCTGTCATGCTCTTCTCCGACATCCACGTTGGCGACGACGGGGATGTTGCGAAAATCTTTGATTATACTGCCGGTATCACGACCGTCGGGGAAGCGATGAACGTACCCCTCGTCTCCGGCTCGACACTTCGCATCGGGGGCGATATGGTGCTTGGCGGCCGGCTTACCGGCTGCGTTGGTTGTGTCGGCGTTACCGGGCACCTTACCGCACGGAAGTCAACACAGCCCGGTGATGTGCTCCTGATGACAGAAGGGGCGGGGGGAGGCACCATCGCAACCGCAGGCATCTACTCTGGATTTCCGGATGTCGTGGAGCAGACCATCAACCTCAACTTCCTTACCACCTGCGACACGCTGATGAAGAGTGATGCATTCTTAAAAGTGCATGCAATGACCGATGTGACAAACGGTGGCCTTCGTGGCGATATTTACGAGATGGCCGAGACAGCCCGGAGCCGGATTATTATCGACGATGCCCATGTGGCCGGCCTTGTCGAGCCGCACGTGAGGGCAATGCTCGAGGAGCTCAGGATTGATTACCTCGGAGTGTCGCTGGATGCCCTCCTGATTGTAGCCCCCCCGGAAGCCNCCGGGGAGATCTGCTCCATTGTGCGATCAACCGGTGTAAGGATCGAACAAATCGGCCGGGTCGAAGCCGGAAAACCTGAAGCAGTGCTCATCTCCCATGGCAGGGAGCAGGACTTCACCCCGCGTTTCCGCGAATCGGCCTACACGCCCGTCAAGAAAGTAGCAGATACCGAAGCGCGGGATTTCGACGAGATGAAAGAGGGTGTACTGAAAGCATCTGAGGCGGCGATCCGGAAGAAAGAGCGGGTACTTGCACAACTCCGTCAAAAGAAGTAAAATCTTTACTGAATTGGACCCGGCGACCCCCCTTGGCAGGTGGAATGGTTCATCTGTTGATACGTTCCGGAACAGAGAAAAGAAGGTTCTTATTCCTTCTTCGCGCTGACAAAAATATTGTAGGCCAGCTGGGGGACGCTCTTTTCCACGAACGGCTCGACCCTGGTGGCAAGAGAAAAGATCGGGTCGATCATGTCGATATGGGCAAACGAGCACCACTTCACGTCGACTTCGCTAAAGCCGGTGTTATCGAAGAGGCTGTACATCTCTTTTTCATTGTAATAGTGCTCTCCGAAGTCTTTCATGACTACGTGCTTGATTCTGATCTTCTCTCCAATCTTGTAGAGCGAGGGGATCCCGCTTGTGATCAGTTTCTTTCCCAGCGTGCAGAGCGCAACGGAACCCCCCGGTTCGAGGACCCGGTACACTTCGGAGAGCATGGCAACAGGGTCCTTGACATAACTGAAGACAAGGACACTGGATACTGCATTGAATGTATTGTCATTAAAAGGCAGTTTCTCACCAGTCCCGACGATAAATTCGCAGTCGGGGCAGCGGTGACAGGCCTTTGCCACCATCTTCTCGCTGATATCGACACCGGTTCCCCGTCCCCCGTGCTGGATATATTTTTCGACAAACAGGCCGGTCCCGCACCCGATATCGAGGAGGTTCCCTCCTTCGGGAAGGGCTTTCATGAGGTGGTTGCTCAGGTGCGTGTGGTATTTTTTTCCCCGGTGGTGGTCGTAATGGATGTCGTACGTATCTGCGACCGTATCGTAATGTTTGCGGATCTTATCAGTTTTCGTGACGCTCATGAAAAAACATCCCGTATACCCGTGGCAAATGCTCCCAGCTGAATATATTCGTTATTTGCGTGCATCAGCCGGTACTCCGCATCAGCGAGTGCTATTGCAAGTGCCGGGTGATTGTACTCTTTCTGTACTATTGTGCGGGCTTCATACAAAACTTCGCTCCCCGAAAGGCCGTAATCGATCATGAGGGACTCCATGCGGCGGATTCCTCCCCTCATGTCACCTTCCCTGAGTGCATGTAATGCCTGCAACACAATCGTGGCATTCTCTGATGACGTGTGAACCAGAAGGTCTTCGCACCTGCCTGACTGGAGCGCGGCCTGGAGGAGCAGGACTGCACGCCGCATATCACCGGCTGCGGCCTGGACGATGAGATCGAGGTCATCATCCGAGCATGTCGGTGAACCCGCTGTTTCCTGTGCCCTGATATCCATAAGATGGCCGAGGACAATATCCTGACCTGCCGGGGCAAAAAAAAGAGGGAGACAGCGGGAGCTGATCGCGGGAATAATCGCGCTCGGATTTGTGGTCGTGAAAATAAACCGGCAGGTGGTGCTTGTCCGTTCCATGATCCTGCGCAGTGCCTGCTGCGCATCGCGGGTGAGCGCGTGGGCATCTTCAAAGACCATCAGCTTGAACTCCGCGTCCAGCGGCCGCATGGAAGCATAGGATTTGAGGATATACTTGAAATTCACGATCAGGGACTGGTTCTTCTGGTAGATATGGGCATACCGGTCGTCCTGTTCAAGAAATGATTTGCCCTGGGAAAAGAGGTCCGCTACCGGGAAGATGGATGTGTTCAGTTCCCAGTTGTCATGATAGAGAGCTCGCGCAAGGCACCCGACCGCGGCGCTTTTACCGGTACCATGCGGGCCGGTCAAGATGAGGTGAGGTAATGCTCCTGATGCGGCAAACGAGGAAAGGTGCTTTATCACCTGCTCCTGGCCCAGGATCTCCGCAAACGTAACCGGCCGGTATTTCTCACTCCAGAGCATGGGACAACCTCATTGTCATCTCTCGTATTGCTTCTGACAAAAGATAATTATTATCAAGTGATGAGAGAAGTTCTTCCCGTTCCGCACCGGACAGGTCCCTGCAGGCTCTGGTAATATTCGGGAGCGCGCGGGTCAGTTCGTCGACAATGGTCAGTGTTGCGCTGCGGGAGGTGCGCGAGAGGGGGTTGAGGTCGAGTGCGATCACAGTTTTTCCCATTGTTACGAGCGCCTCGGCCCGGTCCCCGTCCTCGAGCGGCACCAGGATGACATCGGCAGAGAACATCCCCTCCCGCCGGCACCAGGCCCGGTCATGGGAGAGGGGGAGAAGGCGTTCTGCAGGGCCGGAGAAGACGTCAGATCCGGCATTCCTGAGCAGGTCTTCGATCAGGTTTACCCGTTCCTCTGTCCGGTGGAAGAGGTTGACCTCTACTTTGGCACCGCATGCCTTCTGGAGTGCAGCAATCTCGCGGGCCGCCAGGGCAGCAGTATTCCCGTTAACGGAAATGACCGGGTTCCGTGCAGAGAGAAGCAGCGCTGCTGCGGTCCGTTCGGCATAAAGAGCGCTCCTGGTTGTCCGCTCGCCGATAAAGTAATCGAATGCCTCGCCCCTGCCATGAGCAGTAAGTCCTTCCATGGATACGATCCCCTTTCTGACACTCTCTGCGAGCATCTCGCGGGTGACCAGCGAGCGGTACCGTGGATGATCGGGCGGGATCATGGCCGGACCCCGATAATACGGGCACCTTCTCCCGCCACGGTGAATGCATATACTCCGCCATATCCGGAAAGAATGTCCCGGGCTTTTTTGCCGTAGGCGAATACTCCGTTGCCCAGCATGGTCATGCTTGCAGGAACGTTGTTCTCAGCACAATGCCGGATCACTGCACCGGCTTCGCTCGTGAGAAGACCGCTCTTTTCTGCAAACTTCCGGGAGATCCCAAAAAAATCCTCTGCATCATCTGGCGGGCCGGGAGGAAATGCAGATGCAACCCGTTCCATCTGTTCCCGCGAGCCAAGTACCGCGGGTGTTGAGATAGGGCCAAACGATACAGCGTACACCGGTTCCGGCAGATCAAACGACCTGATGATGGCACCATCAATGCCCGGCCCGTTCCGTACTACCCGGCCCCCGCCCTGGCAGGCCGCAACATCTCCAAGGCCCGTCCGGTGGATGACTTCTGACTCGTGAGCCAGCACAGCGATATCGTGCGGGGTCAGGCCGAGGCTGTTGCTATGGTTTACCGCGGTGAGGGTGGAAAGCAGTGCTGCTGCCGAGAGGCCGAACCCGGCACCGATGGGGAGGCGGCATTCGGTCGTGACCGAAACGGTAATACCAAGTTTTTCAAGAACGTATTCAAGCGGCGGGGATGATCGGGAATAATGGACAAGGGTACCGGATTCATCCTGGCGGTTCACAGAAACTAACGTGGAATCTGCCGGGGTGACCGTTGCCGTGACACCTTCGCTGATCACGATACCGGCACCAATACTTCCCGTAGCGGCTGCCGATTCCCCCTCAATACGCCTGAAGTAACCGGATATATGGCCCGGGCAGAATGCAGTGACCGTCCTTTGTTTCATGGAAACCAGAAGATAATGATGTATAGTGTTGGCGCGTTCTGGCATTAAGAAATTCTGTAAAACCGGCAGGAATCACGATGTTTTACAACCTGATGCCCTGGCTCCTGTCCTGCTGGAGGTCCCTGAGGATACGGCGTATATGGCCGATATTGATAGTCCGTGTTGTCAGGATGCAGAGGTGGTTCTCGTGGTAGGGTGCGATGATCACGTTACCTTCCGGGATCTGGAGCGTCATATGGACAAACGATCCCCAGTAGAGAACAGGCGTGATCTTATCGGCGGTTGCAAGCATTGTCCGTGCAATTTTCAGGAGCGGTTCGATCTCGACATCTCCCATGAGCAGGATGTTCCGGTCATCATTGAAGACTGAGATGGCAACAATGCCATTGAGTTTCTTGATCTGGCCGATAATTTTGATATCCGGATCTTCGAGGACCGCAGGCTGCGGGACGAACACTCTTTCCGTAACCGCAGCAACGGGTTTTACCGGCACTGCAGCCACGGGGATTTCCGGGACCGGGGTACCGGGTATTTCCCTTTCCGGTTCAGGTGTTTCGCGTAGTTCGGCCGGAAGGTGTTCGGCCGGGCTCATTTCCTGGAGCTCCGCCGCGGGTTCTTCTGCCGCTTCTTCCCGCGCCGGTGCAACCGGGGCCTGTTCCTGCATTTCCGCGGGTTCCGGCTGGTTTTCCTCAACATCGCAGATCTTCAGGGCATGTGCGAACTCTTCCGGGGTATATTTGCAGAGGTTGAATTCAATCGTAGGATGGGAGTTAAAATAGTCCAGTGCTGCATGTCCGCGGAGTTCTATACGTCCGTGTTTGAAGAAATACATCAGGGGTTTTCCTTTCTTGATAAGGATGAACCCCTCCCCGTCCTGGATAACCACCCGCACAACTCCAATAAACCTGACTGTGTGGGTGAATATCCATTGCGGCGGCGCCTGCATCCAGCCTATACTTTTTCCTTCAGGTAACTGGTCGATCATAAGAGCGATACGATTGCATCCTGGTTCTTCTTCATCTCATACGTGATCTGCCCGATATTCGCCGTGCTTTTTGCAATGATCACCAGATAGAACTCTTCCATGACGGGACCGAGGATCAGGAAATAATCAGAGAATTCTATAAAAACCATGGAGAGGGAGGCATTCCCGAACTGTGCAGCGGTTTTTTTCGAATCGAGCATGATCGTTGCGATAACATTCTGGATCTCTTCATTTATCACGATCCCGGATTTAATGCTCTGGATTATTTCTCCGTTCTCTTCAATAACGATGGCAGCCTGCACATCATTCAGGATAAGAAATTTATTCAGGATTTGTTTGAGCATCCACAATCCTCTTTAACACGGGTCCTCAATTGTATCAATATCGTTTCATCCGGTCACTGAATCGTTCTTTATGCTATTGCCGGGGCAGGTCTCAATTCTCCGGTATTTTGTCGGGTGATTATTCGTTGTCTTCTTTTGAAAGGGTGTCAAGGATTTTATACGTGTTGACCATGCGGTTGAACGCCGTCTGGAGTTCCCCAATCTCGTCGTTGCTGAGAAGTTCGATCTCGGGGTTCTTGAGATCGCCGGTGCTCATGCTGGTTGCGATCTTCGAGAGCCTGACAATCGGGTTTGTGATGCTGGTTGCGAGGAAGAAACTCCACATGATGACAACCGAGAGGGTGATGAGTGTTATAATAAAGATGGTGTTGGTAAGCCCGATGTTGTTGATGATGCTGTCCTTGTCTCCCATCATTACGATGCCCAGCAGTATCATGGGTATAGTTGCGACAAACAGCATGCTGACCATCAGCTTATAGAATATTGGGATCGGCAAATTAAAGCTGCCGGCGGCAGGTTTAATTTCTGTTTTTTTCATGGCGGTCATGTATCAGTATTTACATAAACACCATATAAAAATATCCAAACAATTCCGGGGATCCAATGTTCGTGGATGAATGAATTATGGTTAAATAATTGAAAGGAGCCGAAAAAGTTACCCGGTGATGTATCCGATGAACAAGTGAGAATTTTTACATGAGTACCGTCATCTCGTTCCAGAATGCACGGGCAACGGCATCTTTCGATCCCTGCAGGTGTACTCGTCCTTTTCCGGTGAGGAGCGTGTAGTCCCCCTCGCCGCTGCCCATTGTTTCCGGGGAATTCATCAGGACCGCGGTAACTCCCTTTTCCAGCATCCGTTCTGATTGTTTTTCCGGCGCCGTCCCCAGCTTGAATGCCACGGTTCGCGGGGCCCATTGACGGATCACCTCGTCCAGCAGCTTTGGCAGGGGTTCCAGTTCGAGACTTGTCTTCTTCCCGCTTGGGATCTTACCGTTGTATCTTTTCGGGGCAAAATCCGACAGCGCGGCGGCACTGATGTAGATATCAGCACCTTTTCCCTCTGAAAAACAGCGGTGTACTGCCTTACGCATATCCGCAGATGAATCCACCGGTATGTTTGTTACACAGGGGAATGTATCGCGATGGACGACCGTGACATCGGCACCGAGCCGGAATGCCTCGAGGGCCAGTGCCCGCCCCATCTGGCCGGTGGACCGTGTTGTGAGCACGCGGACATCATCCACCACCTCCCGACAGGGTCCGCTGGTGATGAGGACTTTCTTTCCTTTCAGGGGATGTCCGAGGATCATCCGCTCGCACCAGAGGATGATGGTATCATTGTCCGCGATCTTCGCCTTTTCTTCCTCAATCCGTGGGTCGATGACACCAACACCCCATGACCTCAGGCGTTCCAGATTCTCCCGTACGGCCGGGTGGCGGTACATGCTGTGATGCATAGCCGGGACGACCAGGACCGGCATACCGCTCCCGAGTGCCGTCGTGGCAAATGTTGTTACGGGTGTATCGTCGATACCGCAGGCTATCTTGCTGATCGTGTTCGCCGTGCAGGGAGCAATGAGGAGCAGGTCGGCAGATCCCCCGTCACCGCAGTACGTGACATGCTCCACCATGCCGGTGATGCGGGTGATCGCAGGCCTCCCGCTGGCATAGGTAAGGGATTCGGCGGAAATGATACCGGTTGCGGCCTCGCTCATTACGGCCTGGACTTCAGCACCACACCTCCTCAGTGAGTGGATCAGCCTGATGACTTCGACAGCGGCAATGCTGCCGGTGACTGCGACAACAACCTGTTTTCCGGCGAGTGTCTGAACGGTGGTCATGCGAGATACACATCCTGGACCATATGCCATGCATGCGGCCGGTATTTCTTTACTGTATGTACATGGATGGTGGCAGAAAAACCTGCGCCCTCCACATATGCCCGGACCTGCTCTTCCACCGGGCCGATGCTGTGGACATGGATGACACTTCCGGGTGCTGCATGGCGCAATGCATCGGGAAGCATGGTGACCGCATCGAAATGGCCCATCACGATGCGATCATACGTACCGGAAAGAAGCTGGCGACAATCTCCCAAAGATGGCGTGATCCTGGCCGAAAGGCCGTTTGCTTCAATGGACCTGATCAGGTATCCGAATGCAACGGGATTGACCTCCATGGCGTGAACGTCCGCACCGGCCCCGGCAAGCGGGATAGAAAAATAGCCTATACCGGCAAACATGTCGCCAATTCTTTCGGTACGGGGGCTGTTTTTCACCATCCGGGAAATACGGGCTTTTTCTTCGCGATTGCCCATCGAGAACATCACTTTTTCCGGATCGAGAATATACGAGAAACCTGCCTCCTTATGACAGACTTCCCCGCCACTCCCCCAGACAAGCTCCGTCTCCGGGGTTCTTGTTATATCCTGCAGGCTTTTGATCCAGAGGATCCCCCGCGGGTGACGAAAACCGGCAATTTCCTCGATCTCCCTGCGGGTGGGTTCCTGCCCGTGGAGGACCGCGATGTCGCCGACCATGTAATATCCCCGCCCGCGGTACCGTTGCGGTTCGGCGATCACGCGGTCGCAGGGTTCGGATGCAATGACCGGTACCCAGAGCGTGTCACCCTCTGCATAAGGATTCCGCGTCCTGTCTATCCAGTCAGCGGTGCAAATTTCCGGGAATTTTTCTTTCCGGACTGCCCGTACCCGCATATCCTACCTGACAAAAACCATCTGGTCGTCGTCCCGCAGCAGCCGGACGTGATCTCCGGCCTGGATCCCGATCCATTTCATCTGCGGATATTCCCGTGTCCGGCTGCTGACGGGATCCAGTATCCCCATGTTTTTCCCGTCAGCAAAAACCACGAGGCCCGGTTCCGCGTTCCGTGAATTGCCGATGATCTTCTCAACATCGTCCTCCCGGATCGATTTCACGGTCCCGTCCCTGAGGTCAATGGTCTGGATGTGATGGGACTCGACCCTCTGGATCTCGTAGTACCGGTTCCTGATCTTGATGACATCATTTTTCTGGAACCGCGGGAGCCGGACGGAATAGGTAATCCGGTACAGCTGCCTGCCGTTCTTCTCCCCTACGAGTTTCGGGTGTGTCGTGTACCGTCCGCCCAGCTGGGCAACGATCCCCTGCGAGATGAGATACCCGATATGCTGCGACCCGATGATGATATCGAGACCATCGTGGATCTCGTTCATATCCGAGATGAACGAGAGCCGCTCCCCGCCGGCCTGCAGGGTATCCTCGACCTGCTGCGCAACGGCAGCCGCGGTCTGGATCTCGAACGTGCTGGGAGTCCTTCCATCTGCCCGCACCTGCACGACCCCCTCATAATAACTTCCGCTGATCCGGTTGCAGCGGTCGCACTGTTCCTTGTGCCAGAGGATCTCGACCGTGCAGGTAGCTTCAACGGATTTTTTATACAGGATTCCTCTGAGGCCGAGTGTTGCACGGGAACGGTTTACGGTGAGGTCCCGGATAGCGACCTCGATGGAGGGTTTTTTCACATCCGGATGGAAGTGCACCGCGGATTTTGCAATTTCAGGGCCGAGATCAGCGCGTTCGGCAACAGTATCCGTCCAGGTATTCACCACTTTTATTGCGCCGCAGCTGGGACAGTTGGTGCTCTGTACACGGTTGTCGCAGGTGAACCATGGGGTACTGCCGATCCTGCACTGGCTGCACAACCCGTCAGTCTCTGAGGGTTTCCCGCATTTCGGGCAGAAATTACCTACTATATCCTTTTTCATAACTGGTAGATCTGTGCGTGGGGCACTTTTCCAATCATCATACATTCGGACTTTGTCAGAAGTCCCATCCCGATGGCGAGGTTTACCGATCGCTCGCCGATGAGGTTGATGTTGCCGGCATGTTTCAGCGCATCGCGAACCTCGTCTTCAGTTGACGGGGTATTACCATAAAACGAATCCGAGATAATTATCGTGATTTTTTCATGACGTACCGTCGTGTTCAGCAGTTCCCGGTCACAGACGGCAACAACGTCTCCCGTATCCCGCGAACAATGGATCTTCAAAAACATTGTTTATTCATTGGCGGGAGGGAATTAAAAAGGTGAGTTTACAAGAAGGCTGCCTTTTCTTAAGGGAAGAGATGGTTTGAGAAGAACCCGGCAGGTTTTCGAAAAAAAATTATCCTTTTTTTAAAATAGTGATATAACGAGGGCTCCCCCCTCAGGGTCTCATCGAGGCACGCGGGGGAATTACCGGTTTATGTTCCGGTCATCGATCCGACGCGGGAGCACCCTGTCGGGGGCGGCGGCGTTCATCCTGCCATATTGTGTTGAAAAGGTTTTCGTGCCTGTTGTCCACATGCCATTTTACCGGTGATTTTTTTATTTCAGCTCC
>JGI20214J51088_10001267_pt1 | contig 17287 bp, 22 predicted proteins | sample WetSurMetagenome_FD_51088 | JGI IMG/M metagenome (IMG submission 51088) | reverse complement strand
ATCGAGAAAGCAACTCAAAATAAGCTTATCTAAAAATTTTGCACCGAGTCTTCTTCTTCTTTTGCACACTTTTCAGAAAATACAGCTTGAATCAGCCAGCAATTTGCCAATTGCTTATGCAATTTCCTTATTTAATTTCTGCTAACAAAGGCAGGTTGACAGAATTATTAGGTAAAAAGAGGAAGAAAGTCACTGTGCTCTTCTAAAAACTTTTTTTATGTAATCTCCATGCCACAAGAATTAACCCAAAATAGTTTTGCCCCAATATCACCTGTTGGAAGATATTTTTATAGCAACATTCAAACATCAACTACCAACAGAAAACAAGAATTCAAAAGCAAAAAACGCCGTAAACTTCTTTTCTAAACAGTTCAACACCTCTAAATTTCTAGTGCAAACGCTTAAAGGCAATCTTAGCATATCTGTTGAATCCCGCAAAGAACAAATTGAGTTGAGAGGGAATAGGGATTGGCAGCGAAAATATGCACGTTGGACTTTTGCTATGAGAACTCGCTAGTTAAGATTGTAGCGAACCGCAATTGCCCAGAAATTAAGCTTGCAGGCTTAACCGTTGGTCCTTTCGATGAAGGAAACGAATACGAAGTTTATTTCTGGGTTGCAAAAGAACTTGCAGCCGCGGGTATGGTGCATTTTAGAGAAGACGACATCTTGGACGCTACCAAACTCTTCAAGGTGCAGTGGAAAGAAGGCGTGCAGATTCCAGGGCAAATATCCGAGTTGGCGGGCGATTTCTACCCTAAACTTCGCAGGTTTATTGCTGAGCTAAAAGATCAAGCCCAAAAACAATCCGAAAAATATCAAGAATATGACCGCGCAAGACAATTAGCACGTGACATCGTAAACTCACGACTAAAAAAAATAGTCGCAATATCAGCGGCTCCAGCTCAAAGCGACCAGGTACTTAAAAAATTCACAAGCGAAGAAAGACTTGTCTATGAGCAACTTGTCAAAATAATTTCTGAATGGAAAACTAAAATTTTAGAAAACGCTGGAGAAAAGTAAGATGGCTAAACTTGAGACCATAGATCCGCAACAGCGTTTTCAAGAATTCTTCAAAAAAGAAAAGTACCGCCAACGAATCGCCCAATTAGCCATATCGGGTAAAGGCTCATTATCAATCGATTTTGAAGAGCTTTATGGTTTTGATCAGGCACTTGCAGAACTACTACTCAATAAACCTGAAGAGTACCTGCAGCATGCTGGCAAAGGAGCCTATGAACAACTCCGCATTGAAGACGCAGAATACGCTGAAAAAATAGAAAAAGTAATTGTTAGAATCATAAAACTTCTTGGAAAAGAAGTTCTTCGAAAGCTCGGCTCACGACAAATGAGCAAGCTAGTAATGATTGAAGGAATTGTGGTGCGAGCCACTCCTGTGAGACCGATGGTTCAGCTTGGAGCTTTCAAATGCAAACGTTGCGGAACCGTGAACCAAGTTGAACAAACGGGACAGTTTTTGAAGGCACCAACTGTCTGCGTTGCGCCAGATTGTGGTCGAGATGGACCATTTGAGTTTAGTCAAGAAGAATCAACATTCATAGATTCACAAGACCTAAGGTTACAAGAAAAACCCGAAGATCTACCACCAGGACAACTACCGCGTGTATTAGCAGTAAAACTTGTTGGCGACGAAATAGTCGATGTTGCAAGACCTGGAGACCATGTTTCCATCGTCGGAACAGTACGCGCTTTTGCACCATCACTTATGGGAATGGGAAAACTTCGAACATTCATACTTCAACTTGACGCTAACTCTATTGAGGTCTTGGGCAAAGAACCAGAAACATCACCCCCTACGCCTGAAGAAGAAGCTAAAATGATAGAGTTATCTAAAGATCCCTTGGTACACCGCAAAATCATGACCTCCATCGCACCCTCAATCTTCGGCCTAGAACACATTAAAGAAGCCATAATGTACCTACTCTTTGGCGGAGTTTCCAAAAGCCTGCCAGACGTGAACGTAAGGGGCGAAATGAACGCGCTTCTAATCGGTGACCCAGGAACAGCAAAATCACAGTTGCTCCAATACGTCGCAAGAATAGCTCCACGTGGGCTTTATACTTCAGGCAGAGGCACAACCGCCGCTGGTCTAACAGCAGCAGTAGTGCGCGAGAAAGGAGGAAGTATGAGTCTAGAAGCAGGAGCGCTTGTCCTTGCTGACAAGGGAATAGCGTGCATCGACGAAATGGACAAAATGCGCCCCGAAGACCGCGTTGCAATCCACGAAGCCATGGAACAACACACGGTTTCGGTAGCAAAGGGTGGCATCGTCGCCACATTGAATGCTCGAACCGCGGTCCTTGCAGCCGCTAACCCATCATTGGGCAGATATGAACCCAACCGAACCGTTGCAGAAAACATTTCCCTGCCAGTAACTATCCTTTCCCGTTTCGACCTAATTTTTGTACTTCGAGATGTTCCAAACAAAGAATCGGATAGCAAAATGTCACGACACATTTTGGAGATTCATAGAAGAGGAATAAGCCCAGTAGAAGCCCAAGTTGATGCTGAACTTTTGCGGAAATATGTCAGTTTCTCCAAGAGTATAAAGCCGGAACTGAGTATGGATGCATTGAATCGCCTCAGCGACTTTTACTTAGCTATGCGTTCAGCAAGCGAAACCGAAGGCTCACCCGTAGCAATTACGGCGCGTCAACTGGAATCGCTTGTTCGTGTTGCAGAGGCTAGGGCACGTGTCGCCCTGCGGAAGGAAGTTACTGCTGCAGATGCAGATGCCGCTATAGCAATTATGAAACGGTCCTTAGAAGAAGTCGGAATCGACTTGTCATCATACAAAGTTGACATTGATTTGATTATGACTGGCAGATCCAAGAGTATTCGTGATAAATTATCTGTGGTGCTTTCAACTTTAATGGATATGGAGAAAGTAACAGGCATTGTGGAGAAAGATGCATTAGTTAATGAGTTGGAAACCAAGCACAAGATTCCAAGAGGCGAAATCGAACGCATGTTAGGGCAACTCCTCCGGGAAGGAACAATTTATGAGCCTAGGGAAGGGTGTCTAAAGAAAACATAGTCGGAATTTGAAGGTATTAAGACTGTTGTGGATGTTTCGGGCAAGTAAAGAAAAATCGCCGTCTATGTCACCCTTTGATGAACGGGACAGCAACCGAAAAAACGGTTAAGGCAATAAAGAAAGGTTTTGCTTAAGAAATATACGTTGTTTTCTTGTCGTCTTGTTTTTTTGTCTCTTCAGCTTGCATCGCACGTTTCTCTTCAATCTGTTGCAACCGTGTAACCATCGTTTCTGCTTTTGCAATCTCATCATTTAAACTAGAGAGGTCAAGATCAAAACTGAAAGTTGACCTTAACACTTCCAAAACGCTCTTGGCTGCAAGCGGATCTGGCAAATAACCCCGAGTCTCACCAAGCAGGCAAAGGGCAGCTATTTTCTTGAATTTCGCCAACCCGAGTATTAATCCAGCAGTGCCAACGATTGGACTTCCCGAGGTGCTAAGTGTCGCGCCTGATTCCAGTGCCTTGTTAAGGACATCGTGTGAGGTAGCAGCAATAAAGACTTTGGGTTTTTCTTTGGGTTCCATGCGATAACCGCCGATAGTCGCGATTGTTTTTACGCCGTGTTTTTGGGAGAAATCAAGCATTCGATCAGCAATTTCGTATTGACCTTCAATAGTCTGTGATTGACTGTCACCAGTGAAGAGGATAATGTCGTTTCCCTTGGGGTTTTGGTAATAGTAGAATGAACCTCTTAGAAGCCGCACGTTACCCTTTTTATTAACTAGAACGAAATATGGAAAGTGCGGGGAATAAAGGTAAGCAACTTTTTTAGCTTTTAGCTGTTTAATGAGGTAACGGAGCGCAATTTTGCCAACTAAGCCTAAGCCTGGAAGGCCTTCGATTAAGATTGGGTTGTTTGGGTGGATTTCACTGAATTCTTTGATGTATGTTTCTTTCATTCTGTGGTAACGCTCCTTTTCATAGCCATTCGATACTTTAGGTATTTATCGTCTGGAGAGAATTTAGGTGGATGCGGAATTCTAACTGCGCCACCGCAATATGGGCAACTATTTTTGTCCAGAGTGTATTTTTCGCATTTAATGCATTTGCGAAGTTGCCAAACCAATTAAAAGTCCCTTCTAGAAAAGCTAAGCTGCCACTCATTTAGCTTACGCTTAGCCATATAGGTGTACATCTCTTACTCGAGAACTGCTTGGACGTCACCGTTGATTTTTGCTCTTCCGCCAGAGGGCTCAGCTAACAATTCTCCGCAGACATTGCATGTTATTTTGTTGACTGCGTTGCTGAAGAGGAGTTGCTCGTTGCCGCATTTTTGACATTTAACCCTTAGGAAGACGCTTCTCGGCTTCGGGATAAGTTTATTCCATTCAGACATAATTTTTCTGCTCCATTAATTCTATTGTATAACTAGTTTTCGTAGTCGAATGCCGTCTTTATGACGCATATAATTACAGACTTTACATTTTAAGCGCAAGGTTTGTTTTTTGGTTGTTTTAGCGAATTCTCTTTGAAGTGGATATTTTTGTCCACCGTAACCTTCCTTTTCACGCTCGTGGTGGCGTTCGCCTCTTGCTAAGGCTCTGCGCTTTCCAGGCTTGTAGAGAGTTACACTGTGAATCTGATGAACTTTACATTTTGGACAGTAAGTCTTTACTTCTTTAGGAACGTTCACGGTATCGACCAGCTTTGCATAAAAGAAACATACACATTCTTATACTTTTTCACTTATTAAGGAAAAACCAAAGAATATTAACAATAGCCTTCAGAAAAGAAGGTAGTTTCTATTCTAAAGTAACTAACAAACGNTTTCGAATCTTCAAGCGGATGTTTTTGGCTTTAAGTAGAACAAATTTATTAACTAAAAGAGTAATCAATAGCTATATAAATTTACAATACATGATTAATCGAGGAAGAGGGTAACATGTTCAAGCTTAAAGTGTCTGACGCTAAACTCTTAAGGGATATGGCAACTGCCATCTCTATTCTTGTTGATGAAGCAACGTTTAAAATTGACGCCGAAGGCTTAAAACTTCGCGCCATGGATCCATCCCGTGTAGCTATGATTGATTTTGAATGGCCCAAATCACTTTTCCAAGAGTTTGTATGTACTGAACCAACAAAAATCTGCTTAAACATAAGCGAACTCCTAAAACTTCTCAAACGAGCGGGAAAAGAAGAAGCAGTCGAATTATCCCTGGATGATAAAACTGGTCGTTTACTAGTTACAATAACTGGCAAATACAGCAGAAACTTCACCATGCCCACACTTGAAGCCTCAGAAGAAGAAGTCCCAACACCAAAAATCAGCTTCAACGTAAAAGCTAAAACCACAACCCAAGGATTAAGCCAGGCCATTGAAGACGCCCAACTCGTCAGCGATCACGTAAAAATTGAAGCTGAACCAGAAAAATTAACATTGAGCGCTTCAGGTGACTTAATGGGAGCAACCATCACCCTCCAAAAAGGCAATGATGCACTCCTTGACTTGGAAGTTAAGGAGAACGCCAAAGCAACGTTCAGTCTAAGTTACCTCTCAGAAATCATAAAGGCAGCCTCTGCAACATCGGATATTGCTACTCTTGAATTCTCAAGCGATATGCCCGTGAGAATTGATTTCCAACAGACAAAAGAGGGTAAGTTAACCTTCTTCTTGGCGCCAAGAATTGAAACAGAGTAAGACTCCAATTGCAGATGGAATCGGGGCTATCTTCTGAAGATTTTGCCAAATACCCTTTTTTAAAACAAGCCTCCAAACAGATAGAAGAACTGCAGTTTACAATTGGAACGTTATCATTGGAAAAAATTGTTTTTGATCGTGCTAAAAACCGAGTAGAAAAAGCAATATTGGAAGTAAACACTGGAGAGGCAGTGAGGGACAAGAGGGCAGAAATTTCTTCTTTTGCCGCAGCCCTTATTCTGGTTATAGCTACTAAGAATTCATGGATAAAAAAAAGGTATGCTTTGGCTGTCGCAAAAACTGCCCATGTACAAATGCTAGGGGAGACTAGAGGAAAAATTTTTGCCATTGCCAAAGACTTTGAGTGGGACATTGCAGAAGGGTTCTTTGGTAAGGATTTTCATGTGAGTTTTAGTTTCTACTTGAAAAACGCTGCTCACATGCATGGTTCTGAATGGAAGCTGATTAACCAAATCTTGGATAAAGGCAGGGTTTACTTAAACAAAGAAAAAGTGGTTCGTTTACTTCAGGAAGAAGTCAAGCACAGAGTGGAAAAAAGATTAGAGGTTTCTGAAATCAAAAACCTTCCCGAAGATATAACAGCCATAGCTGAAGATTTAATGAAATTGGCGCATCAGATCATGGGACAGGAAATTGAGGAAATGCCAAAAATTGTCATCCAAGCCGCTTTCCCACCATGCATAAACGCCCTTTACGCTGACGCCTCCCAAAGCCATCATCTCAGCCACATCGGGCGCTTTACCTTAACTTCTTTTCTTGTCAACATTGGAATGACACCTGAAGGACTCAACGACATGTTCAAAACATTCTCAGACTACAACGAGCGCTTAACCCGCTATCAAATCGAACACATAGCCGGAGAACGCGGGTCAGGAACCAAATACACATGCCCCCAATGCTCAATTTTACAAACTCACGGAGTATGTAAGAACCGAGATGAATTATGTCGCCGCATCTACCATCCACTTAGCTACTACAAGAAAAAGCAACGTTCAATGACTTCAGGTTGAAGGGCATGTTAAGATTTATTAATCTATTTATCTGCTTTAGAAGTGTGCCAAATTTTTATGGACTACGAATTAAGCAGTAACTCAACGGTGAATTCGGAAGTTGGCATCATTCTTCCCACATATGGGGAAGCAGACAACATATCAAAACTAATTGAAGACATCGAAAACCTGAAACTTAATGTGTCTATACTTGTTATCGACGATTCGAGCCCAGATGGAACTGCTGAAATCGTCAGAAAAAAACAAAATAAATACACTAACGTCTTACTTTGCATTAGACCCAAAAAAACTGGGTTAGGAACTGCAATAACTGATGGATTCAAAATATTTTTGTCAGCTCAAAACCCGCCAAAATACGTTTTTACCATGGACGCTGACTACTCCCATAACCCACAAGATATCCCCCAGCTCTTAACCACATTGAAGGAATGTGACTGCGGAATTGTTATCGGTAGCAGATACGTCAAAGGAGGCAAAATCACTGGATGGCCCTTGACACGTAAGGTAATCAGCAAAACAGCCAACCTCATCGCCAGAGCATCTTTAGGCTTAAAGTTGCATGATTGTACCAGTGGCTACCGATGTTATTCTACAAAATTCCTCAAGGAAGCAATCGATAATTTGCATAGCCACAAATATGAAATTCAAATAGAAACTGTTAGGCAGGCAGTCTTAAAGAAATTTAAGGTTAAAGAAACGCCTATACTGTTTGTGAATAGAAAACGAGGGAAATCTAAGCTTTCGTTAACTGAGGTTAAAAGTTACTTATTATATATTTTCAAGGTAGTTTGGCGTTCGTAATATACAAACAAGGCGTTAACCTAGCATTAAATAGAGACTCCAACAAATCAAACATTAGGTAAAATTACTTTGACAAACCGCATAGATTTAGCTTATAGAGAACTTTTAGCAAAAACTAAAGATTTAGTGGTGCTTTCAACAGCCGAAGGCATAATTCACTGGGATATGGAAATCTATATGCCTCCGAAGGCTGTGAAGCAGCGAAGCCAACATTTGGCGTTGCTAAGTCGCATTCACCATAAAATGGGAACATCCCCCAAAATAGGAAAACTCATAAGCGAAATTCAAACAAGCCCAGAATATGAAGCGCTAGGGCAAGTAGAAAAACGCAACCTATACCTAATCAACAAAAGCTATCAAGAACAAACTGCTCTGCCTGAAAAACTCGTTGCAGACATAGCAATGCAAGAGGCGTTAACTGTTAACATTTGGAAAAAAGCCAAAGCAAAAAGAGACTTCAACCTCTACAAGGCAGACTTGCAAAAACTGCTGGACCTCAATAAGCAAGCTGCAGAAATTCTAATGAAAGTTAAACACACCAAGTCTCCATATGAAGCATTGATTGATAATTTTGAGCCTAAAATGTCTGCAGAGACCATTGCAGCCACCTTCAATCAGTTGCTTGCGGGTTTAAAAACTTTAATCGGAAAGATAGAAAATTGTCAAACTAAACCGTCTACTCAAATGCTCAGCCAACTCGTACCAATTGAAAAGCAACGCAAAATTACTCGTCTCATTACCCAAACACTCGGCTATGACACCACTTCATCGACAGCGGGTGGAAGAGTAGACGAGACAGAACACCCCTTTACCACAGGCTATTACGATGATGTGCGCATAACCACCCATTATTACCCCAACAATTTTACAAGCTCAATTTTCTCAGTTCTCCATGAAAGTGGACACGCTCTGTACGAGCAAAACCTTAACCCAAAATGGAAATATCAACCTGTCGGATCAACATGCTCATACGGAGTCCACGAGTCGCAATCCCGATTCTACGAAAACATTATTGGACGCTCTAGTGAGTTCTGGAGTGGGTTTCTGCCAAAAATCAAGCAAGCCGCCCCAAGTCTCGACAATCTTCAATTAGACCAATTTATCAATAGCATAAACAAGGTTAAACGCTCTAAAATCAGAATCGAAGCAGACGAGGTAACTTACAATATTCACATAATTATACGATTTGAACTTGAAANAGATCTTTTCGCTGACAAAATCACGGTTAAAGAATTGCCAGAAGCATGGAACCAGAAATACGCTGACTACCTCGATGAAAAAATTGAAAATGACTCTGAGGGTGTGATGCAGGATACGCATTGGGCAAGCGGACTCTACGGTTACTTCCCNAGCTATGCGTTAGGGAACCTCTACAGCGGTCAAATAATTGCTTCAATAAGCAAAGACTTGCCCAAATGGCGCAAGGAGCTTGCTGAAGGAAAACTTGAAGAAGTAAATAATTGGCTAAAGACTAACGTTCACAGCAAAAGTGACCTATTTGACCCTGNAGAACTTATCAAATTGACAACTGGAACAACCTTGAATTCTCATCCATTCTTACAATACCTAAACAAGAAATATCGCGAACTCTATGGGGTTTAACTTTTAGGTTTCTTGGTTAATTCCCTATAGATGTAAATGACAAAGTAGGCCCCGATTGAACCGATAAAAAGGTAGACACCAACGTAACCGACAATTGCATTATACGTGTTGGCACCATACATGAACAATGAGAACCCGAGTATGAACAAGATAAGTAATGTCCAGTCAGTCCAAGACATCGATTTTCCTCGCTGAATTAGGGATTCAATACAAGCTAGTGGATATAAAGATTTACAGAAAAAAAATAAACGCGATAAGAATATTTTATCCCACTAAAAATCATCAATAAACAACAATTTAGCCTTTTATTCAATGCTTTATGAGCTTTAATGTTATATAGGCAACCAAGAAGATTACAGCGGCTATTAAGAACATTATAACAAAACTGAGACTTGCTGCAAGAAAAGGTCCAAGGAAAGCGCCTATTGCTGCACCCAAACCAACGAGGCCATCAAAAAAGCCAGCTTTCCCTTCAGGTATAACTTCCATAGATAAAGAAAGCATCAGAATATAATACATAGCGTAAGCAAAACCGATGAAAATGAGTAGTACACCCGTTATGAGTTTAGGAGCAAGTGCAAACTCTACAATTCCAACCAACGAAAAGATTAGGATGCTTCGCAGAAACACGAAACGAGGCATTTGCTTCCTTATATCCATCGATCTTGCACGGCCGCGAATTAAGAAGTATCCGGCTGTTGCGCCGATTGAATTAAAAATGTAGGCTAAGTAAACGTACTGTTGTTGTCCACCAAAGAGGTCTTTAAGGTATACTGGCAGTGGCGTAAAAAACAGGCTAGTCGCAAGAGAAAACAAAACTAGCCCGAGAACCAACCCGAGAAAACTGTCTTCTTTAAGTGAGCCTTCCCATCGCAATCCATCCATAAGTCTAGAAGAGCCTTCAAGTCCCCTGTTAGTAAAATCAAGCTTCCTCTCTATTCCAACTAGACGTCTTTCAAAAATCATCAATGGATCAGCGACAAAAGCCAACGCCAAAAAGAAGGCTACTACACTTAGACCGCAACATAAATAGAAAGAGTATGTTGATAAAGCCGAAAAGCTAAGTGCAGATGCAAAAAGGACCATTCCAGCAACTAATCCAACAATAAAGCCGATTTCAGTAACTCCTTCGTATATTCCAAAAGAACTCTCCCAGTCACTGCGGCTGTAATGCTCGGTCACGAGCACATTTTTCGGTGATTCATGTGCTACATGTAGCATTTGCATGACAACATACAAGATGACAAAAACTATTAGGTTTTGAGAGAACGGAAGCGCCATAAGAAGAAGAATTATTGCTATTGAAGCGAAGGAAAGAAGAATAAACGCTTTGTAGTGACGAGTTTTGTCGCACAGGTAGCCCCAGAGAAATGACGCAGGTATGGAGCAGAATATAGCTACGGAAGTCATTATGCCAAGGGCAAGCAGCGGTCCACCCAAGAAGACTACCACGTACAGCGGTATGAAAACTGTTAGCAACCCGAACGCCATATCGTGAAAAAAGAAACCTAGCCGCCACATAGCCACAAACGATCCCAATGTTAAATTAAAACTTTTACCCAAAAAAACTGAACTTGCTTAAAAAATTGCTCTGGGCGATAAAATTTTCATAAATCCTTAATAGAGAGAGCACCCAATTTCATACTCCGCTGGAGACATAATCATGGCGAAGTTTAAAGTAATAGTTTCCGATCCTCAAGCTGGAACATCCAAAGTAGTTGAACTCGAAGAAGCACGCGCAGCTCCATTCATCGGTAGAAGACTTGGAGAAACATTAGACGGTTCAGCAGTAGATTTACCCGCACACACAGTACAAATCTTAGGCGGATCCGACAAAGATGGCGTCCCAATGATAGGAAATGTTCATGGCGGTGTGCGACGCAAAGTAGTTTTAAGCAATGGAACAGGATTTAACGCCAAGAAAAAAGGTGAAAGAAGACGAAAAACCGTTCGCGGAAACATCATTACCGACGAAATAGTTCAAATCAACTTGAAAATTACAGAAAGACCGGCAAAGCCTATTGAAGCCAAACCAGAACAGGCCTCGAAGTAATCGCAGTTTTCCTTTAAGGCATGCTTAAACCTTATAAACTTCCATAATTAATTCATCCTTTATTCGTCAGTATTTATTGGAAAGAAGAAGAATCGTATGAGTGACACTAGTAAAGCCTTGCCTAAGCAGCCTGAAGTCAACATCGGCACAATTGGACATGTGGACCATGGAAAAACCACTTTGGTTCAATCGTTAACTGGAACTTGGGCATCACGCCACAGTGAAGAACTCAAACGGGGCATCACTATAAAACTCGGATATGCTGACATGCCCATCTACAAATGTGCCAAATGTGAACCGCCAAAAAACTTTACAATTAAGCCTTACTGTGAAAACTGCAATTCAGAAGCAGAATTTGTCCGTGCCATAAGCTTTGTCGATGCACCAGGTCATGAAGCTTTGATGGCTACGATGCTTTCCGGCGCGGCAATTATGGATGGCGCCATATTAGTTATCGCAGCGGATGAACCATGTCCTCAACCACAGACTCGAGAGCACCTTGCAGCTGCAGAAGTTAGTGGTATAAAGAATCTAATTATTGTTCAGAACAAAATCGACATAGTAGACGAGAAAAGAGCGATTGAAAGCTACAAAGAAATTAAAGCTTTCGTCAAAGGTACTGTAGCAGAAAACGCCCCGATTATTCCTATCTCCGCACAACGTGGAATAAACATCGACGTACTATTAACAGCAATACAAACCATCATTCCCACACCCAAAAGAGACGAAACCAAACCACCCATGATGTTCATCATACGCTCCTTCGATATCAACAAACCAGGCACAACAATCGAAGGGTTAGAAGGTGGCATCATCGGAGGAACTATAGCTCAGGGCAAGTTTGCGGTGGGTGAAGAAATAGAAATCCGCCCGGGTGTTATGGCTGAGCGGGAAGGCAAAACTGTCTACGACCCTTTAATCAGCGAAATAGTCAGCCTCCAAGCAGGCAATGAAAACGTTAAGGAAGCCACATGTGGTGGCTTAGTCGGGNTAGGAACATGTCTTGATCCGTCATANTCTAAAGCAGACGGCTTAACAGGCAGCATTGCAGGAAAAATAGGACAACTTCCACCAACCCTAACAGAACTTACGTTGGAAACTCACGTTCTGGAACGCGCGGTCGGAACCAAGGAACTTTTAAAGGTTGAAAAAATCAACCCAGACGAAGCTCTACTGCTTCATGTCGGTTCGGCTGTGAACGTTGGCAAAGTCATTTCAATCAAACAGAACATAATTAAAGTAAAGTTGACAAGACCGATTTGTTCACTACCTGGGTCAAGAGTAGCTATCAGCAGAAAGATTACTGCTCGATGGAGACTTATCGGATATGGAATCGTAAAATAAACGCTCAATCTTTTACTATTTTTTGTTTCTTTAAGAAATCATGTGCCTTCTGAAGTACGTCTTTAGCGTTTTTGAAGGTTAATTTNTCCATAGCACGCCTATAATCTAGCCAAATGTAGCCTATATGCTCGAAAGACAACTTGACCGTTTCCGTGTGCGATTCCATCACAAAAAATACGACTTCCTTATGAACTGTTAAGCCTTGCCTTCGATAGAAGTAAGCTATAGTTTCTTTGAAGCCATCTATGAATTGGGCGGCAGTTATAGATGTTTCTTCGTTGAGTTCTCGCACAACAGTTTCTTTTTCATTTTCGTTGGGTTCCACGTTGCCCTTGACGAAATCCCAGTGACCGCCTGCATAATTGAGAAGAAGATACTTTGTTTGTTCTTCCTTGTTTAGGAATATGACGGCGCCGCATGATTTCTCGCGAATCACTACATTCACCTAACTCTGTTCAAATCACTTATTCTGTTATTTAAAGTAATAGCAACTTAACCAAGAGCTATAAAACAAAATTTTTTAAGCCAGCAAAATTATCCTTACCAAAACAAGGAGCCCTATCAAGTGTTGGCTTCAACACCTAGAAAAAACCAACCCTTAAAAATAATTTTAGATTCCAACGCCCTGTTCGTTCCACTTGAGTTTAAGATTGATATTTTTGAAGAGTTAAAGCTGTTGTTGAATAGGAATGTAGAATTTATTTTGCTGTCAACCGTTAAACGCGAACTTGAAGTACTTGCATCAAAGGATTCTCCTAAGAATAGGCGTGAAGCTTTTTTCGCGTTGAAGCTTGCTGAAAAATGCAAATATGTACCCGTTGAAAACGAAATAGAATTGACTACTGATGACGCTATCGTTAGAGTGGCTAAAAACTGGAATTCGCCTGTGTTTACTAACGATAGACAACTAAAGAAGAAGCTAAGAGATATAAGTGTCCCAGTGATTTATGTGAGACAAAAATCGCGTCTGGACATTGACGGGATGATATCTTAGATGTTTAAACTGATTACTCTTCAAGATACTATTCGCATTCCGCCTGAAACCTTCGGCAAGCCACTTGAAAAAGTTGGCCGTGAACAGGTTAAGCAAAAGTACGAGGGAATCGTGGATGAAGAATTAGGATACGTTATTGCAGTTACAGGTATAGAAGTTAGCCCCATTGGAAAAATTATACCTGGAGACGGGGCAACTTTCCATAAAGTAACATTTTCCCTATTAGCATTTTACCCGATTATTCAAGAAATTGTTGAAGGAGATGTTGTTGAAATCGCTGATTTCGGCGCCTTCGTTCGCATTGGACCCGTCGATGCGTTGCTTCATGTTTCCCAACTTATGGACGATTATATCTCTTATGATGAGAAGCAAGGCGTTCTTTTGGGAAAAGAAAGTAAACGTAAACTAACCACAGGAGATCAAGTCCGCGTTAGGATAACTGCTGTGTCTTTGGGTAGAATTGGTAGTTCAGGCAAAATTGGTGTCACTGCGAGACAGCCGTTCCTTGGCAAGTTAGATTGGTTAAAGATGGATCAAGCCAAAGGAACCGAGAAAAAACCATCTGAGAGTCCAGAGAAAGCAGCGTAAAGAGGATTGATTTGAATGAGCGAAAAAGCATGTACAAACTGTCATTACATAACTAAAGATAATGTTTGCTCAAGATGCAAATCAACCAACTTTAGTGAAGATTTTAGTGGTTTAGTAGTTATGTTTGATCCCGAGACTTCGGCGATTGCAAAAGCGATGAATATTAAAGAGAAAGGCCGATACGCACTAAAAGTACGTTAATTTTTTTGAATCGCGGTAGCTTCATAACCTACCGAGTATTTTCTATTTTGAAGGTTCAAGAGATGACTTTAGCTTACGTTCTAACGCCTGAACTTCGAAGAAAACTCAAAGACCCCTTTGGCAATCTAATTATAGGGTCGCCTGACCAAACTATGGCCAAGATGAAAGAGATGGTTGAATCAGAAAAGCCTTCCAGAATAATTTCGGTGGGAGATGTTGTTTCCAACAACCTTCATTTATACAATCTTCATCCACTAGTCACAATCATCGATAATATTTCCCAAAGAGACCAACCAATGCCTCAAAAAGAAGAGGCGGAAAAAACGGTCAATATAGAAAATCCACAGGGCACAATAACAAAGGAAGCAATCATCGCAATCAAAAACGCCATAGAAAGCGATGAACACACTCACATANTTGTGAAAGGNGAGGAAGACTTGTTAACTCTCATAGCAGTTTTGTATNCTCCAGAAACAGCTCTTGTCGTCTATGGGCAGCCACATTCAGGCATTGTTGTCGTCAAAGTTACTTCTGAGAAAAAAGCTCAGGTGAAGGAGTACCTAAAAGCCATGAAATCTTCGAAAAGCTAAATAAGAAGAATCTTGTATGAATTTACGCCTTAAGTGAACATTAATGCAAGTCAAAATAGATTCAACCAAGAATAACGCGCTTCTAAAACGGAAAGAAGTAGGATTCACAATTGTTTCGGGTCCAAAAGAGAAAACTCCAAAAAGATTAGATGTAAAGAAAGCCGTAGCCGTTGAAATGCAAGTAGGCGACGACATAGTTTTTATTAAAAAAATGCATACAAAAACAGGAACAAGCATAACCGTTGGAGTTGCAAACGTTTACCAGTCCGTTAGTCAAGCAAAAATCGTTGAACCAGAATACATCAGGAAACGTAACAGTCCANCTGAAAAGCCGAAAGAGGCGACCGCATAATGCCAGCAGCTAAACCAGCGCCCAAGAAAGAGGAATCAACAAAGAAAGAAGAGGCAAAACCTGCAGCCGCTACAGAAGTAGCACCAGCAGCAAAATCAGCAAAGCCAGAGAAGAAACGCGAGAAAAAACACAAAGAAGAAAAAGGCGTCCATGCAATGTACAAAGCCGAAGGCGAGAAAGTTTCTAGAGCTCGACCAACATGCGAACGGTGTGGACCGGGATACTTCATGGGAGATCACCATGACAGGTATACTTGTGGACACTGCGGCTTTACACGCTACAAGCCGAAGTAAATTGTAAGCAGTTTTAAATCTCCCAACAGCAATTATTCTTTTTTGACCTATCATGCTTAGAGTAAACGTAGTTATAACAAGTGTCTCGGCAGAACGCTTCTGGGATATTCGCAAACCCATTCCACCCATCCAAATTAGTACTAACATCAACATCGTGGGTATGGAAAAGAAACAAGACGAATCTTTGGAAGTACCGTTTGTCCTATCGATTGTTTATAACCCTTCAATAGCTCAAATGAGCCTTAAGGGAATTGCTTATGTTAACGGTGAAAAAGGCGAAGTTGATAAAGTCCTCAAAGATTATGAACAGAAAAAGCCTCCAGCCCAAATAATAATTCAATCAATATCGAACGTTGTCTTCATCGAGTCAGTTCTCATCTCTAGAACGTTAAACATTCCGCCGCCGATTCCGCTTCCCCAGATTCCTGAAGTTGGAAAACCTATAAACACCAAACCTGAAGGACGAGACTACAGCGCTTAGAGAAATCCCTTAAACTTCCTAGCCAAAGCATCTGCAACTTTTAGTTCAATGGGGAAACTAAAGTTTCTGTGGCTCCAACGGTATTTTTCAATCCTATTCATTACACCATACGCAAATTTGTATGTTAAGTCGCGTTCTTTGATTCTTGATTCAGGATAGAACGCTAGACGAGTAACGGCGGAAATTGTGTGGAGTTTTTCGATTTGCGCCTTGCTATGCCATGGAGGGTCAAAATGGAAAACTTGTACGCTGCCCCATTCTTCAAGCGTTTGCGGCGCTGTAAATTCAGAGGGCAAATATTGCATTACTGTACTTGGGAAAGGTGTGTAAACGAATATGCCGTAGTGTTGGGTTTTAGGGTTTACTTCGCGCATTCTATCCATTAAGTCGAATGTTTCGGCTAAATCCTTATCTGTTTCTCCTGGCAAACCACTCATCCAAGAAACATAAGGCTCGATGGATGGCGCCCAATGCCGCAGGTTCGCAACTGACTGTAACATTTCAGTCGCTGTAACATCCTTGCAGATGAGTTGCTGGATACGGTCTGAACCCGACTCACCGCCAAAATCCAGTTCAACACACCCAGCCTTCTCTAATAGCTGGAGAAAATCTTTATCGTAATTTGAAAGGTAATCAAATCGGCAATTAGCTCTCCATTGAACCCCAAGTTTTCTGCTTATAAGTCCTTTACAAATTTCTTTTACCCGAAATTCATCCACAAAAACGTTGTCGTCTATTGGGTCAATGATTTTGATATGAGGATATTTTTTTACTATATATTCAATTTCATCTAGCACACGTTTTGCAGATTTGCCTCGCCACCGGTTTTTGTTGAAAATTGAGTTGTAACAGAAACCACATCGATGGGGACATCCTCGACTGGTTTGGACATGAAAGCGGCCTGATCTAAAAGAGGGATACTTATCCATTTGGAGAAGTTCATAGGGCATAGCTACGGGAATGGCGTCTAAATCGATTATTTTTCCATCGGGGTTACTTTTGATTACCCCATTAATTGCATAAGTTATGCCTTCAACACCGTCGATGGGGTGGTTTAGTGCAAGAGCATTTGCCAGATCCTTTATGATTAATTCGCCCTCTCCCCGAACTACAATATCCACAAAATCGTTGCTTGCGGTCTGTTCAGGCAGAAGGGTCGGATGAACACCGCCCCAAACAAGTTTGCAAGACGGATTCTGCATCCGCACATAGTGAGCAAATTCTAGGGCATACTTAATTTGCAGGCCACTCATACAGCT
>JGI20214J51088_10001266_pt1 | contig 17290 bp, 11 predicted proteins | sample WetSurMetagenome_FD_51088 | JGI IMG/M metagenome (IMG submission 51088) | reverse complement strand
ACTTCTTCTTCTACCGATATCAACTCTTCCTTACCAATTTCCTGCAAATATTTGTCGAGTGATGCACTCTCCCTGTTTGTTATGGATTTGGTAATCTTTAGCTGTCTCATTATACCTCCCAAAAAATTTCCGCAAAGATATTGCTTTTATACTTAATAACAAAATAAATCCATTAATGTTGTGAAAAGGGGATCTATTTTTATAAATCCCCTGATTATTAGCAAATTACGTACCTTAATCGATTAATTGCCAAACTGGTAATTCAGTATAGTTCCATCAGGAAGCATTCCTTCGATTGATTTCAGTTTTGTTCCATTATCAGAGTACTGGCGTACATCATCTGGTGTTTTGACTTTTTTGCCATTAACGCTTAGGATAATATATCCGCGTGTCATTCCGATGTCTTTGAATTTTCCTTTGTTTATCTCAGTAACTTTTACACCATAACTGATATTCAGCGTATTCATTTCATTTTCGTCAAGTGCTTCCAGTTTCGAACCGAAAACCACATCTTGAACATTATCCATACCGGTAGTTACAACTTTTGTATTTCCTGCAACATTCTTCATAGTAATCGGAAGGGTTGATTCCTTGCCGTTCCTGATAAAAGTAACGCTGGCTTTATCTCCCGGACGATGCTTTCCAACCCGTTCCTGAAGTTCAGAAACGGTATTTACCGGCTGACCGTCAAATTTTATTATTACATCATTCTCTTTCATACCTGCTTCGCTTGCTGATCCACCAGGAATTATCCTGGTAACAAGTGCACCTTTTACTTCATTAAGTTTTTGTCTTGCAGCTATGTCAGCATCGATATCCTGAATATTTACCCCGATTATTGCCCTCTGGACCTCACCAAACTCCTTAAGATCATCGACGACCTTTTTCACGATTGTTACGGGTATAGCAAAAGAGTTTCCTGAATATGCACCGTTAGGAGAAAGAATTGCTGATGTTATTCCAACGAGCAAACCCTTTGTATTAACCAGTGCTCCTCCACTGTTTCCCATATTAAGGGCAGCATCGGTCTGAATAAATGATTCAATCTTATAATTTCCTTCATTAAGTCCGAGTGTTCTTCCCTTCGCACTAACAATACCTGCAGTAACAGTGGATGTGAGGTTGAACGGATTTCCTACTGCAAGTACCCATTCTCCAAGTCTCAGCTGTTCTGAATCGCCATATTTAATATATGGAAGATTGTNGGCTTTGATCTTCAGAAGAGCAATATCGCTTCCGGGGTCGCGTCCGATAACCTTGGCTGTAAAAGTCCTTTTATCGTTAAGTGTAACATCAACGTTTTCAGCGTTCTCAACAACATGGTTATTAGTGATTATATAACCATCTGCCGATACTATTACACCCGAGCCGTAACCATTTGCTTCCCTCGGTCGGGAATTGCGGTCACCATAGAACCAGTCCATAATAGGATTATCCGACTGCGATGATACCATTGTTTTGGTGTGAACATGAACAACAGCATGAACTGTCATTTCAGCTGCGTAAGTAAAATCAATCTGTCCTTCCTGAGTCTGTAATGATGTCAGATATGCCTTTGCATTCTGCATGTCGACTGAAGAACTGTCCTTTGTAATAACTGTTGTGGGCTTAACCACTATCCTGGAATATGCAAATAAAGCAATTGATGCCCCTAAAAGAGCCATTAAAAACCCACCTAGTAAATACTTTCCTTTCATAACAATTTGTTTTAAATTAAATTTTCCTTTTGCCGAAGGTCAGAACCTGTAACGGGCCTTCATAAAAGTTTAATATCTTTATAACCTAATTCATGGAAATTTGTTTTACAAAGATCATGCATTTTTGGAATGATCTTCAATAATTTACAAAGAATTAACTTCAATTTAACACTGATGATAATAGTATTTAACAAATATCAGGGAACAGGAAATGACTTCATAATCATTGACAACCGCCAGGAAGTCATAAACCCTGCCAACTCTGCCCTTATTGAAAGACTGTGCGACCGCAGGTTTGGTGTTGGTGCAGATGGCCTGATACTCATATGCGAAAGCAATCAGTATGACTTTGAAATGAAATACTTTAACTCCGATGGTTTTGAAGGCTCCATGTGTGGAAATGGCGGCAGATGCTCATCAGCTTTCGCTATTAAGGAAAAAATAGCAGGCGATAAGCTAATTTTCAAAGCAGCAGACGGGGTTCATAACGCAGAATATGAACACGGTATTTTCAGGTTGCAAATGAATAATGTTGAGGAAACCGGCATGGTCAAAGGCAACTATTTCATTAATACCGGTTCACCACATTGTGTTATTTTCAGGAAAGACATTGACAGCATTGATGTAAATATGGAAGGCAAATCTGTCAGATGGTCAGACGATTACGCACCTGGTGGCACTAATGTCAACTTTGTTGAGAATACCGGAGATGGCATCTATGTCCGTACATTTGAAAGAGGTGTTGAAGAAGAAACCCTTTCATGCGGAACCGGAGTCACAGCATCTGCCATAGCTTCAGTTCTGTCAGGACAAATTGACACAAATCCAGTCAAAGTCAGAACCAGGGGCGGAGAACTGACGGTATCGTTCAAAGCGGAAGGTCAGACCATAAAAGACATTTGGCTATCGGGGCCCGCGACCTTCGTGTTTGAAGGAATGATAGAGGTATGAGGTTAAGGCTAAGGTTAAGGTTAAGATTAAGGTTTAGGTTGAAGAATAAAAAATATGAACGATTGAAGTGTATGCCACGCTGCTCTCGAAATTACCATCAAGTAAAATATTCCCGGACAGAACGATAAACGATAAACGATAAACGACAAACGATAAACGACAAACAATTAACGAAATTAAACCCCGCGCCTGAGCTATATAAATGCAGAAAGAAAAATTATACGGAAAGACAATTAATGAACTGATTGCAGTTACAAAGCGACTAGGGATGCCTGGTTTTGCTGCCAGGCAGATCGCGGACTGGCTTTACAAAAAGGAGATAAGTTCAATTGAAGAAATGACCAATCTCTCAAAAAAAATGAGAGACCTTCTTTCTGCAGAGTATGAAATTGGACTCTCAGCTCCCGTAAAGGAGGCCCAGAGTGCAGATGGAACGAAGAAATACCTTTACCAGGTACTTAGTGATAAATTCATAGAAACAGCTTATATTCCTGACGAAGATCGCGCAACCATCTGTGTATCTTCACAGGCAGGGTGCAAAATGGGGTGTATCTTCTGTATGACCGGGAAACAGGGTTTCCAGGGCAGCCTGTCTTCAAATGAAATACTGAATCAGTTCAGGAGCCTACCGGAATTCAGGAGTCTGACTAACATGGTTTATATGGGTATGGGTGAACCTCTGGATAACGTAACTGAGGTTCTGAAAAGCCTAGAGATTCTAACCAGTGAGTGGGGTTATGCCTGGAGTCCTACCAGAATAACAGTCAGTACAGTGGGACTTATAAACGGAATAAAGGAATTTCTTGAAAAAAGCCGTTGCCATCTCGCTGTTAGCCTGCATTCTCCATTCGATGAAGAGCGCAGGAAACTCATGCCTGTTCAGCGCACCAACACAGTCAGGGAAGTACTTGATATAATCCGGAATTTTGATTTCAACAGTCAGAGAAGAATTTCGTTCGAGTATATTTTATTCAAGGGATTAAATGACACACCACTACATATAAAAGAACTTGCGAAAATATTGAACGGTATTAAATGCCGGATCAACCTTATCCGCTTTCACCCTATTCCGGGATCTGAATTTCAAAGCCCTAATCTGGCGGCTACGATAAATTTCAAAGAAGCCTTAAATGCCAAAGGGATCCTCACAACCATCCGGGCCAGCAGAGGTGTTGATATTCAGGCAGCATGCGGATTATTATCCACACTTGAATTAAATAAATCAGTTCAGAGATGAGAAGAGCCCTTTTTACAATTACCTTATCATGCCTGGCTCTTTATGCCTTTTCACAAGAAAAAAAATCCGAAACATTCACCAGCGACTCGTCACTTGTAAATGCGTCAGTTTCATTATGTGTCGCGGAGGCAGAGACAGGGAAAGTTCTCATTGATTATAATTCGGGTGTGAGTCTTGCTCCTGCATCGGTGATGAAACTTATTACTTCTGCTGTTGCACTTGAAAAGCTGGGACCTGATTATACCTTTAAAACCAGGATCGGATATACCGGTAAGATAAATAAAAGGTGGGGGCGTCTCAGAGGGAACCTCATTATAACAGGTGGAGGTGATCCTGCACTGGGATCAAAATACTTTGCAGATCATTACAGGGATTTCATGATCAGCTGGATTGATGAAATAAAAAAACTTGGAATAAAAAAGATTACTGGCAAGGTCATTACTGATGATTCATATTACGATTTTCTTCCTGTACCAGGTAAATGGCTATGGGAAGATGCCGGCAACTATTATGGTGCAGGTGCCTATGGATTATCAGTATATGACAATTTATATGATATTCATTTCAGAACATTATCAGACAGTACTCTTCCAGTTATAAAAGATGTCTTCCCGGCTGAATGCAAGACTGAGCTGACTAATTTTTTATTAGCTGCAGGAACAAAAGATGAGGGTAATGTATTCTCTTCTCCATATGGCACAGTAGGTTGGATGGCAGGTACTATCCCGGCTAACCAGGATGATTTTGTACTTCAGGCATCGGTTTCTGATCCTCCCCTCCTCATGGCAAAGATGATGACTAATCAGCTCAGATTAAATGGGGTAAAGGTTGCAGATAATCCATCAACTTTGCGGATTGAGAAAAACTACAAGGCTTCAGAAATTGTACCTGTTGCGGAGGTAGTATCTCCTGCAATGAGCCAGATAATCGAGGTTCTTAATCACGAAAGCGTTAACCTGTTTGCCGAACACCTGATTAAAGAGCTTGGAAAGAAATTCGGTAACAATGGATCAACTTTAGCCGGTGCAAAAGTAATAACCGAATTCCTTAAAGAGGCAGGAATCGACACAAACGGGATGTTTATTGAAGACGGCAGCGGCCTCTCTCCTTTTGATGCAATTAATACCAGAGAGATGGTAAAGCTGCTTGTTTATATGCAAAACCATGGTAAATACTTCAAGGAATATTATGCATCTCTGCCTGCTGCAGGAAAAGAGGGAACACTCAAAAGCACCTTTCAGGATCCTATCTTCTATTCGCGTCTTAAAGCCAAAAGCGGCTCAATGACCAGGGTCAGAAGCTATGCCGGATATTTCACTGCCCTGTCGGGGAAGAAGATGGTGTTCAGCATTATAATTAATAATTACTCAGGACCCTCAAAAAATATTGTCTCTGAAATCGAGGAGAATATCAAGGACCTCATATCAAAATACTAGTATTAAAGGCCTCCACTCGCTCTNCCATACTTCACAATTACAGGAACATATTTTTTGTGTAAATTACTGATAGTCTCACGTATTGCTATCATTTTTTTGAATTAGTTACCCCCTTCCCAACCTTCCCCCACAGGGGAAGGAGTGGATTTCCATTTCCCCCATGGGGGAAAATGAAAGGGGGTAAAATTCATAAAAAAGAGGAATTAATTCGGTTACCTGAATTCTGAAGAAATATATCGCCCCAGGTGCTCCTTCGTGGTAAAAAAGGTATTCTCGGAAAATGATTTATCTTTGGCCACTCATTTTATCAGAAGCAGATGAATAATAAAATTGCGGTAAGAAAGTGCACTGAATATGACCTGCATGAAATATATGATATTATAGCTGATATATACGGCAAAACAGACGGTCCTGATGTAAAAGGGAAAAGAGTTCTGGTGAAACCGAATATTCTTACTGACGATGATCCTTCCAAGTGCATCAGCACCCATCCTGTACTGGTAGAAGCCATGGTACGTTTCCTGCAGGCGAAAGGAGCTACAGTATTTGTAGGTGATTCTCCGGCAGTCCATACACAGAAATTCAGAGGGGAAAAATCAGGTATATACAAAGTCTGTGAAGTAACCGGAGCACAATGGGTTGATTTCATGGCAAATCCGATAGAAAAATCACTTAGGAAAGGCAGGATCAGATTAGCTGCAGTTGCGGATGAGGTTGATCTCATCATCTCACTTCCTAAATTTAAAAACCATGAACTTGTTTATTTTACAGGAGCTATAAAGAATACTCTTGGTCTTGTTCCGGGATTCAGTAAAGGGAAGCAACACGCGTTGCATCAGGACAGAAGTAAATTTGCGGAGTTCCTGGTTGACCTTAATGAAGCTGTTTTGCCTGATTATTTTCTTATGGATGCAATAATGGGCATGGAAGGTCCGGGACCCGGAAGAGGTTTGCCTGTGCATATTGGTTTGATCATTGGTTCTACGAATCCCCTTGCACTTGACATGACAGCCAGTAAGATCGCAGGATATGAACCATTAGTGATACCAACCTCCAGAGTTGCGTTTTTCAGGAAAAACTGGATTAAAGCAGAGGAGGATATTATTTATGATGGCCCGGAACTTTCAGGCATTATTAAGAAAGGATTCAAAAAGGTTCCAATCTCCACTACCAACAATATCGCTCTTAAATTCGTAATGGGCAGGATAAAGTTTCTGAAGAAGCTTGAACGCAGGCCGGATTTTATCCATCAGAACTGCACTGGCTGCCAGAAGTGCGTAAATATTTGTCCGGTTCATGCTATTTCACCCAGGCCAGGGAAGAAAACATACATTCAATTAACTGACAGCAAATGTATAAGGTGCTTCTGCTGCAGTGAAGTATGTACCGATAATGCTGTCGTGATCAGAAGGAAAGTCTTCGGCGCTTAAAGGCGACTTTATTTACAAATCGAAAAGATCGATAAGATATATCAGGGAAGCAATAGTTGCGCTACCCATCTGTAGTTCGCGGATATTGACCTGTTCGAAAGTATCATTCGCAGAATGGTGATAAGAAAAATATCTCTGAGAATCTGGAATATAGCCTATCTGGAGTGCTCCAAGTGATTTCAGCGGGCTGATATCAGATCCTCCTCCTCCTTTATCGAAATCTTTAATACCATATGGTGCAAACCATGAGCCTAGTGCCTGAAGTTTATCGAGACGCAGACCCTCGGCATCGAATGAAAATCCCCTTGGACTCATAACACCCCGATCCGATTCAAGAGCGGCATAGTGAACCTCATTCTTTTTCTTCGCCTCAGCAGCATATGTCCTTCCACCTGTTGATGACATCTCCTCGTTCATAAACATTACTGCTCGTATTGTGCGTTTTGGCTTTATGCCAAGTTTTTTAAATATTCTTATTGTCTCAATAGCCTGAACACATCCTCCTGCATCATCATGGGCACCTTCTGTAATGTCCCAGGCATCAAGATGGCCTCCAACAGTTATAAATTCTTCAGGTTTGAGATAGCCTCTTATCTCGCCGATTACATTGTCTGACCATACATCCGGCAGAGTTTTGCAGTTTGAGATCAGATGAACAGACAATTGAGAGTCGGATTTCAGCCACTTGCTCAGTAATTCGGCATCGAGTGTAGATACTGCAACTGCCGGTATTTTATTCACACTGTCAGCATAGTGCATGACTCCTGTATGCGGGAAATTATCAAGAGAAGGTGTCACTGACCTTACAATAACACCTGTCGCTCCGTAGCGTGAAGCTTCAGAGGCACCCATTGATCTCTGGTTAACAGCACCTCCATAACCTGCAAATGAATTAATCTGAGTGTTGTCAAAGGGACGATTGAAGAAAACGATTTTTCCATGGATCTTGCTGAATCCCAGTGATTTCAGTTCATCAAAATTATGAACTTCTATGATATGTGATGTTATGCCCCTGTCTGTAGTGCCTACGGAAAGACCGAGTGCAGTTATTTTAAGATCTTTCTTCCCATTGACTGATGATCTGACGACGCATTTCTCGTTACCTCTTACCCAGTGAGGGACCTTCACCTTTTGCAGCCAGACAGTATCAGCACCGGCCTGTAGGAGTGCCTGCCTTGTATATTCCACTGCTTTGCCTGCTTCAGCTGATCCGTCTATTCTGCCCTTGGTCTTTTTGCAGAGATATCCGAGATTATTGTATGCTGTCCTGTCACCAAGAGCCTCACTGTAAACAGAGGATAAGACTTTTGCAGGATCCTGTGCGGTCATGTTTACCGCAACCAGCACAAGAATAAATGAGACCGTAATCCTATGCACTTCCGGGAGAATTAGACGTCTATTTTAGCGTATTTTGCATGTGTTTCGATGAACTCTCTGCGCGGTGGCACCTCATCACCCATTAGCATAGAAAATATGTGATCGGCTTCAGCAGCACTTTCTATCGTTATCTGCTTCAGTGTCCTTGTTTCAGGATTCATTGTCGTTGACCAGAGCTGTTCTGCATTCATCTCGCCGAGCCCTTTATATCTCTGGATTCCTACAGTTGATTCTTTTCCCTGACCTAATTCAATTACAGCGGCTTCGCGTTCCTCTTCTGTCCAGCAATATTTTTCGCCTTTGCCTTTTTTGACAAGATACAAAGGAGGCATCGCAATATAAAGATATCCGCCTTTGATAAGGTCCTGCATATATCTGAAAAAGAAAGTCATAATAAGTGTATCGATATGAGATCCGTCAACGTCGGCATCAGTCATACAGATTATTTTGTGGTATCTCAGTCCAGCAGTGTTTAGAGCCTTACTGTCTTCTTCGGTTCCAATACTTACGCCGAGAGCCGTAAAGATGTTCTTAATCTCTTCACTCTCATAAATTCTGTGTTGCATTGCTTTTTCGACATTGAGTATCTTTCCCCTCAATGGCAGAATTGCCTGAAATTTCCTGTCACGTCCCTGTTTTGCTGTTCCGCCTGCAGAATCACCTTCCACAAGGTATATTTCACATTTTTCAGGATCGCGGTCAGCGCAATCTGCAAGTTTACCGGGTAGTCCCGAACCAGAAAGTACTGTTTTACGCTGTACAAGTTCCCTTGCTTTACGGGCAGCGTGACGCGCCGTGGCAGCAAGTATGACTTTCTGAACGATAACTCTTGCATCTTTCGGGTTTTCTTCGAGGTAATTAGTGAGCATGGTGCTTACAGCCTGGTCAACGGCACCCATAACTTCGGAGTTTCCAAGTTTGGTTTTAGTCTGACCTTCGAACTGAGGTTCAGCTACTTTTACTGAAATAATTGCAGTAAGGCCTTCCCGGAAGTCATCACCGTTAATGTCAAATTTGAGCTTTGTTGTAGCGCCTGAATCCTCTGCATATTTTTTGAGTGTTCGGGTAAGTCCCCTTCGGAATCCGGCGAGGTGAGTGCCACCTTCAATAGTATTGATGTTATTCACGTAAGAATGCACATTCTCAGAAAATGAGTTATTGTACTGAAGTGCTATCTCTACAGGGATATCAGTTTTATCAGATGTGATATGAATGATCTTTTCGATAAGTCTTTCCCTGTTGGCATCCAGATACTCAACAAACTCCTTTAGTCCCTGTTCCGAATGGAACTGTTCAAATCGGGGAGTACCACCATTGCCATCTTCTACAAGTTCACGCTCATCTTTAAGAGTCAGCATGATACCTTTGTTCAGGAAAGCCAGTTCACGTAAACGTCCTGAGAGTATCTCAAAGTTGAATTCTGTAGTCTGAAAAATGGAACCGTCGGGTTTAAAAATAATAGTTGTACCGGATTTATCTGATTTTCCTATTACTTCAACAGGAGTAACTGGTTTTCCTTTTTCATAATTCTGCCTGAAGATCTGTCCTTCGCGTGTAATAACGGCAGAAAGATGTGTAGACAGAGCATTTACGCAGGATACCCCTACTCCATGCAGACCACCTGACACCTTATAAGAGTCTTTATCAAATTTTCCGCCTGCATGTAATACAGTCATTACCACCTCAAGAGCAGATTTCTGTTCTTTTTCCATTATTCCAGTCGGTATCCCTCGTCCATCATCAATAACTGAAACGGAACCATCCTTCTGGATAACAACTTCAATCTTTGTACAGAAGCCTGTAAGTGCTTCATCAATTGAGTTATCTATTACTTCATATACAAGATGATGCAAGCCCTTAACCCCAATATCCCCAATGTACATTGCAGGTCTTTTCCTCACAGCCTCAAGACCTTCCAGCACCTGAATATTATCTGCTGAGTAATCCTTACTATCCTGCAATTTCTTACTATCCTGCAATTTTTTTTCTTTTTCGCTCATTTTTCCCCTGTTTTAAGTCAACATTTTCATATATCAATAAGTGTTCTATAGTTAAAAACCAGACAGGGAGACATTTTCTGGATGACTCCTTTTGCTGAAATTTAACTTGTCATTTGGGTAATGAAATCCGGATCGTTTTTTTACTGCTGCCATCTATCAGAACCAACCTCACTTTTCCTGTTATAAATTATTGATATAATGATTATTAATTATCGGCACAAATATACGGATTTTTAATTGTTTTTCCTTAAATTATTGTTAAAAATAATCCACAATTTTGACGAAGAAATTAACAGGAAAAAAGATTAGTGAATGGCCGGAGCCATTCACTATAAATAACTTCTCAGAACTAACCGGTGCTACAAACTATAGGTAAATCCTACCATGAAAAGAAATCCCTGTGTCGGATAGTAAGCCCAATCGTAATAACGATTATTTGAGATATTGTTGAATTTTGTCCAGAAGGAGAGAATCTTCGTATACCTGTATTCGGCACTCAGGTTCATATTGAAATGAGCAGGCATTTCAGGATAAAGCCTTGTATCCGGTGTAGGGGGTGTACCGGGAACATAATCTCCGTTTACGATCATATGCCGTTTACCCTGAGCCGTGATTTCAACTCCTGCTATGATCTTATCCCTTAGGTTATACTTCAGTCCAAAACGGCCATCCCAGTTCGATTTATTCCAGGCATATTGCTGGGTTGAGAGAGTATAGCTGTAAATATTCGCTGCACCTGTAAAAGAAAATTTGTCATTAATAGGGCCTGCCATCTCAGCATGAATATTAAAAAGCTCAACGTCGTCGGTAAGTGCCCTGAAATAGTTTCCTCTGCTGTGAGGAGCAATAGTATCAGCATTCACGACATTAGTGTAAAAAAGCATATTGCTTATGATAGAGTAGGATGCAGATACAAGATAATTTCCACCTATCCCGGTATTTCCTTTCAGCCCTGTAGTGATTATCATATTATGACTGGTGTTAGGCAGCAGGTAGAGACTGTAGTTCCGGAACAGATATGGATTTTCTGAAATGACTTTCAGCGGTTCATTTTTCTCAAGTTTACCGGATAAGCCAACAAAAAAGCCGAGGTATGACGGAACAATACTTAGTCCGAAATCAATATTCGGATAAGCATGAAATTTTGCATTGTCTGTCAGATTTCTATCGAGCAATGCTTCAAACCCCAGCTTGAAATACCAGTTTTCAGAACTCTGTTTAATAAATGGGCTTATGGAAGCGACATATTTTGGGCTTATGTTAAGAAGATCAGGAAGTTTGTAATGATCGTACTTAATTCCTGCCCCAACATAGAATTGGTCGAGTAATTTAGACATAGCTCCTGAAAAACTCACTTTACTTTCATACATGTCTTTCAAACTGGTGAAATAGTCAAAGCCAAGTTTAAAAACGTAAGAAAATTCTGTAGAATCGAGTGTGGTTGACGAAAATGCCGCCTTAGCTCCAATGTTATGGTATGGGAGTCTTATTTCGCTTTTAAGGGGGATTCTATCGATTATATAAGGAGAAAATCCATAGGCATAACGTGTCTTTCCTGTATAATCAATAGATCCTTCGAGAGTGTTCTTTCTGAAGAACCTTCTGCCAAAGAGCGAAGCATCATTATCCATATACCCCGCAAAACCTTTCGTTCCGTTGTCCATGTCAACGTTGCCATTAGTCGAGAAATGTCTCGCATAAAAGCCAATAGCTCCTTTTTTCGAGCGTTCATTTGTAATACTCACCTCAGCAAGAGGTGTAAGGTAATTACCAAGCCCAAGCTTAACAAAACTCTTATACAGCTTTGTGAGGGGATCAGGGAGCAAAGCAGCAGCTTTTATAGGGCTGATTGTATACTCCGGCTGGAAAGGTGTAGTTTTTACATCATAATGAAATACAGGACTCACCTTAGATGTGTCGTTCATATCAGGAAGAAAACTTCTCTTTTTCGAATCGGGAAGCGAGGGTTTATACGGATTATAAAGAGTGACCTCTCTCTTCAGCCCTGTATCCTGTTTCTTTACCTGAGCAGATACCGGCAACATGGAGAAAAATATGAGAACTGATATTATAATATTCCTTTTTGTCATGTCAAGTCAATTTCTGTGATTTCCTACTGTTGCTGAACACCATTTTGCTGATTATCTACCTTATCGGTATTAGGTTTAATCTCATCAAGAGAGCTAAGTTTTGCTTTTACCTCATCAAGAATTCCGTCGTTGTCGACNGCATAGTAATCTTTAAGACTCTGAAGGGTTGCACGTGCCTGGAGTGAATCGCCTTTTTTTATGCTGATATCGGCGAGAAGGAGAAACACCCTTGCCATCCAGTACTGATGAGGCGATTTCTGATCAATAAATTCTGTGATGACCTTTTCAGCCTCAGCCGGCCTGTCCTTCTTATTAAGAAGCTCAGCGACCCTGTATTTCGATTCGGCACCTTCAACACTGGTAACTTCGGAAGCCACTTTTCTGAAATCCCTCAGAGATTCGTCAAAATTATTGAGACTGTAATTAGCTTTGGCACTCATGAAAGTCGCTTCTCTCGATAGCTCCTCGGGTATATTCGCCTGGCTGTTTATTTTCCCTGAGGCAACTATTGTTTTTTGAGCATCTCCTGCCTGATAAGCCGATTTGAGTTCCCCCTTAAGCGCTGTCATTTTGTTTTCATCATTAGATGCTGCTTTCTCAAGCTTTTCATAGTATTCGAGAGAGGCCGGATAGTCTTCCTTGTCGTATAATATAGATGAAGCAGCGATCAGGGATTGTTCAAGAAACTGGTTATTGGGTTTATCTGATACCTCTTCATATAATTTCAGTGCCTCATCTGTATTTCCGGCTGATTTTAAACATTCGGCCAGATAAAACTGCGCATTCTGTCTGAAGCTACCATCTGGGAATTCACTGATATAGTTCTTTAAAACCTCGGTCGCTTTATCATACTTGCCTGTCATGTAAAGATTTTCTCCCGACATATACAGAAGGGAATCTTTCTCTGCCAGATTTATATCACCATAACCATCAAGAGTTTTTACATACGAAAAATATGTATTTACATCATTCATATCCACATATGTGTTCCTGAGTCCGGTCATTGCGTCTCTTGCTTCAGGACTCGATTTATACTTCTCGATGACCTTCTTATATTGTGCGATAGCTTTGTCATTTTCACCGAGATTATAATAGAGAAGCCCAAGCTGGACAATAGACCTGGGGACAAAAGGGCTGCCGTTATAATTGGCGATAATGTTATTGAAATCAGCTTCGCCTTTCTTATAGTCCTCCAGCACGAAATACGCTCTTCCTCTTTCGAAAATAGCATTTGGAATATATGAAGATGACGGGAACTTATCCATCAGTTTTGTCAGAACTTCAACTTTGCCTTTAGTATCATTAGTAAGCCCCAGAGAGAAACCTTTCTGGAACATAGCATAATCAGCATCAAGAGTGCCGTAGTCGATGACTTTGTCATAGTAGCTGATGGCTGACTGATAGCTGGTGGACAGAAAATAGCAATCTGCAATCCTGTTGCGTACATCAGCAAGAACTTCCGGTTTTGAGCGGGAAGCCTCAGATTCAAATGCCTTAAAATTAGTCAGTGCAGCAGGATATTCTTTGAGATTGAAGAATGTATAGCCAAGATTGTATCTAATAAGTGAATGTTCGTCAAGACGTGACACTCCGGGTAATCCCATAAACAGCAGATAATCTTCTTTTGCCTGATCATACCGTCCCATTCTGTAATTAGCCTCACCTCTCCAGTAGATAGCCCTGGCTCTTATCTTCGTATTATATTTTTCAAATTTAAGCGACTTGTCAAACATGGCAGCCGATGATTCAAACTCAAGGTTCCTGAAAAGTTCCAGTCCCCTGAAAAAAGTCACTTTCTGATAAGCCTCCTCCAGTCTGCTGTCCTTGTTCGGTATCTTATCGAGAGAAGCAAGAGCTGCCTTATAGTTCTTTATCTGCATAAAAGTTCCTACAAGGTAATCATAGACCTCCTGTATGCGTTTCGAACCGGGATAGAGATCAATATATTGCTGGAATGCTGCAATTGCTTCACCAAATGGGGCATAAGCAGTTTCGTATGTAAGCTTAGCGAAATTAAAGAGAGCTTCTTCCTTAATCTTTTTGTCATAATCAAGCATTGAAGCCTGTCCGAAGGCCAGCCTGGCCCTGTTCTTGTCTCCCTTCTGGAGATAACAGTCACCAAGAATATTCCAGATATTCTGGCTGAGGACATCGCTTTTCGCTCCTACTTCCAGGAATAGTTTGATGGCTTTATCAATATCTCCTGTTTTATAATAGCAGTAGCCCAGTTCATATTTATCTTCACGTCCGCTTGCCTTTGCCCCTGCTGCATATTTTTCGAGATATGGAAGCGCTTCAGTGTAGTTCTGCTTGTTATAATAAGCGTCTCCGATAAATCTGTACAGTTCAACTGCTCTGGTCTTGCCTGCAGACTTAAGCAGATCAGGAGCCATATTCAGTATTCCGTCATAATCTTTCTGCATATAGAGGATCTGAACAATATAGAATGGAACCACTCCTCCAAATGTCTCATCGTTTTTTAAACGCATAAAACCTTCCATTGCAGTCTGATACATTTTCTGTTCATATGCAATCTGGGAAAAATAATAGATTGCAGGCGGAGTATATTCAGTATCAATATCCTTAATCTCGGAAAACATCAGCAATGCCTTGCTCTGATCCCCCTTAATGTAAAGAGAATAGCCAAACCGGAAAAAGTATTCCGGAAGCTTATCAGGATTAAGCTCCTGTCTGTTAACTGATTCATAATAGGTAGCAGCTTTCCTGTAGTTTTTATTCTGATAGAAATAATCTCCTAGCTCCAGCCTTGCAGCATTTATTCTCGGGCTTTCGGGATGGGTATAAATATAAGTAAGCATCCTGTATTCCGCGTCGGGATTAAACAGTTTCAAAGCGGCAATGGATCTGTAGTACTCTGCATCCGAAACACCTATAAAGTCAGAAGCTCCTGTATTACTGATATACTGATCAAACAATCTGATTGCGGCTGGGTATTTCTCTTTATTGAATAATTCCATTGCCCTGTTGAATTCAGATCCGGTTTCCCTGACCGTAAAAGGCAGCTGAGCTCTTAACCGTGAAACCGGAAGGCACAATAGGAGAAAGAAGAGAAATGCATAATAGATAAATCCGGCTTTGAAATTATTCTCCGTTGTTGCACTTCTTCCCGGATTACGGGAAAATATATTTGATCTTCTGTTCATAACTTATTTTTTTTGGTCTGTCCCTCCCGGCATGAAAAAATTAATTAACTTTAGATGTCAATCATAACCCGCTAATTGTAAGCCACATATAACAATATTCCGATTTTTTGATTAACCGTAAAATTACAACTATTAAACGCCGGGGACGGGCCTTTATTACTGATTTTATCAACATATAAATGTTAATTATCAATTCTTTCTTTATTATTGCACATAAATTCGCCGCGAAATGCAGGAAATTCTTCCACTGGATGTTATTATAGAGCTGACAAACTGTAGTATATGGCAGCAGAATCATCTGGTGCTTTCCGGAGTTAATCTTAGTGTCGGTAAAGGTGAGTTTCTTTATCTTGTTGGCAGGGTAGGAAGCGGGAAGTCGAGTCTGATCAAAACCCTGAATGCCCAGATACCACTAAAGGAAGGGACAGGTCTTGTTGCAGGATATGATCTTTCAAAGATCAGGAATAAAGATGTTCCGTTTCTCCGGAGAAAGATTGGTATTGTATTCCAGGATTTTCAGCTCCTTACTGACAGGACGGTAAATGAAAACCTTGAATTTGTGCTGAAAGCCACCGGGTGGAAGAACAAATCAGAGATGGATAAGCGTATCGGTGAAGTACTGGAAAAAGTCGGACTTGGACTGAAAGGGTACAAAATGCCGCACCAGCTTTCCGGAGGGGAACAACAGCGTGTGGTAATAGGAAGAGCTCTGCTGAACGATCCTGAGATAATTCTTGCTGATGAGCCAACAGGCAATCTTGATCCCGAAACCTCTGAAGGGATACTGAAACTTCTCACAGATATAAGCAAAACAGGCAGGGCAGTTATAGTGGCTACTCACAATTATACACTTCTTAAAAAATTCTCTGCACGAACATTAAAATGCGAGGAAGGAGTTCTGTCGGAAGTTAATAATGATCAGGAGATTGAGCTTCTTTAGAAAGCTTTCTGTATGTATCCGGGAATATAAATCTGAACCAAAACATGCTGATACTGGTTATAAACTTATATCAGATGAATTCATGTTCATTTATCATTTTTAATTATATTTCGAAAAACTTTACATATGAACGTTTTAAATATTTTCGATCACCCTGAGAAAAAACAGAATAAGGAATATTTTGTCCAGCTTGTACGCAGCGCTAAAGCCGATGATAAAATTTATGAGTCGGAGCTTATTCTGCTCCACAGGTTGGGAAAAAAGCTAGGGCTCACTGAACCTGAAATTAATACACTGATAAGAGATACTGATAAAACAGACTATATTCCTCCTTATGAGCTTACAAAAAGGTTTGAACAGGTTTACAATATTGTGAGCATTGCAATGGCAGACGGTAGTATTGATGAGACTGAGATGCGTGTTTTAAAGGGATTCGCATTACGATCAGGATTTTCAGATGATGAGATCCCGGTAATGCTAAATACAATCACTGAAGGTATCAAAGAGGGGAAAAATGAGGAGGATCTTTTTGACATTTACCGAAACAAAATAAGATCGTAAACAGCTGACGGGTGTTTTGAAATTTTGCCGGTTTATTGTTTTATAAGCCTCAGAGGCCATGGCAGCCGGTTCCTGAATAATCTGTAGTAAGGTAATATTTTACAGCCAAATGAATTAAAGAACATCGGACCCTGCGGGTTTGAAGAGTCTGAAAAATCGAGGATAGTTTTGGTTGAAGCATTATTCTTAATGAGCTCATTGACTAAAAAGAAATCTATCGTTTTTTCGCAAGCCTGTGGAGTACAGGCCAGAAAAAGTACAGTTTTCCTTCCCTTAATTTCGATAAAAAATAGTCCTGACTGGAGTTTTTTCCTTGCACCCCTTACGCCGGCGATTTTACCTTTTTTGTTAATAATACAGAAATTAACCAGACTCCTGAGACGTTGATAATCTGCATCTTTTTTCCT
>JGI20214J51088_10001265_pt1 | contig 17292 bp, 12 predicted proteins | sample WetSurMetagenome_FD_51088 | JGI IMG/M metagenome (IMG submission 51088) | reverse complement strand
GCCGACGGCCTCAAGCGGCCTACCCGGAGGCCCAGGCCGGGCCAGCCTTGAAACGCCTCCCTATTTGGCCTTGCTCCGCAAGGGGTTTTCCGTGCCTCCCCCGTTACCGGAGGAGCGGTGGGCTCTTACCCCGCCTTTTCACCCTTACCGGCCGCGCCCGAAGGCGGGCAGGCGGTATCTTCTCTGTGGCACTCTCCGTCGGATCGCTCCGCCCTGCCGTTAGCAGGCTTGCCGCCCTGTGGAGTCCGGACTTTCCTCTGCGGGTTGCGCAGCGGCCACCCGGCCACCTCCTGGGCCCCAATGTAGCGTTTTAAATTATTGAAGTCAATGGACTTACAGCTCTTGACACGGGGCATGAGCCGATGGTAACTTTTCAATCTTCGGGGAGCGGCCCGTCCGGGGCTCGCGGCATACACGACGACCTACTAGCTGAAGGAACTGGATGAAGAGGAAGCGTTACCACGTCATGATCATCCGCGAGGACGGCAAGCAGGTGCACAACCGCGTCCTCGAGTGGTTCCAGGTCCGACGCCACCTGACCTTGGCCGGAAGCGCGGCGGGCCTGGTGGTCGCCAGCGTCCTGGGCATCCTCCTCATGGCGGGCTGGACCGGGAACCTCGTCCGGACCAACATCCAGCTCAAGGCCAAGCAGCAGCAGCTCCAGGCCTCCCTAGGGGAGCTCACCCAGACCCTCGACGAGGCCCGCGGCCGTCTCAGCCGCAGCCAGGAGCAGCTCGCCACCATGGAGGAGCTTGCGCGCCAGCAGAACCTCACACTTCCCAAGACGCCCGGCCTGGGCGGCCCCTCGCCCCATCCCGTGGCCGCCCCCGCCGTTCCCTCGTCGGCCACCGAGGTCAGGGACCTGGCCGCCGGCATCGCCGAGCTGAAGGCGGGTGCAGACTCCATCTACCGCGAGACCGAGGGCGTGGGCCGCATCCTCCGGCCCAGGCTCGAGGAGCTCTCGCACACCCCCACCCTGTGGCCCGTGAAGGGGTTCATCACGTCGGGCTTCGGGCGCCGGCAGGACCCCCTCGAGGACGGTCTCGATTACCACCCGGGCGTGGACATCTCGGTCCCCTACGGCACGCCCATCCAGGCTCCCGCCGAAGGCCTCGTGGTCTTCTGCGGATGGGAGCAGGGCTACGGCAACACCGTGGAGATCAGCCACGGGGGCGGGCTCGTGACGCGCTACGCCCACATGAGCAAGATCCTCGTCAAGCCCGGACAGGTCGTGAAGCGCTGGCAGAAGGTCGGGCTCGTGGGCACCACCGGCCGAACCACCGGCGCGCACCTGCACTACGAGGTGCTGAAGAACGGGCAGCCCACCAACCCGCAACGCTACCTGATTTACTAGAACTGGCAGGCTCTGCACCCGGACCTCCGCTCCGCGAAAGGCCCGCGGCCCGCGCCACCGGAGACTCATCCATGTCCCTCATCGACCGTTCCCTAGCTGCCATCTTCGGCACCAAGCACGAGCGCGACATCAAGGCCATCCAGCCCCTCGTCCACGAGGTCAACGCCTGGGAGCCGAAGGTCGCCCGCCTCAGCGACGAGGAGCTCCGCGCCAAGACCCCCGACCTCCGGGCCCGCCTGGACAAGCTCCAGGAGGCGGGCCGGACGCTCCAGGAGGCCCTCGACGAGCTGCTCCCCGAGGCCTTCGCCACGGCCCGAGAGGCCGCCAAGCGGGTCCTCGGCATGCGCCCCTTCGACGTCCAGGTCATCGGCGGCGTGGTCCTCCACGAGGGGAAGATCTCGGAGATGAAGACGGGCGAGGGCAAGACCCTCGTCGCCGTCCTCCCCGTCTACCTCAACGCCCTCGCGGGGAAGGGCGTGCACGTGGTCACCGTGAACGACTACCTGGCGCGGCGCGACGCCGAGTGGATGGGCCAGGTGTACCGGTTCCTGGGCCTCACCGTGGGCTGCATCCAGCAGGACATGGACAACGCCGAGAGGCAGGCGGCCTACAACTGCGACGTGACCTACGGCCAGAACAACGAGTTCGGCTTCGACTACCTGCGCGACAACATGAAGTACCGCATCGAGGACATGGTCCAGCGGGGGCACCACATGGCCCTCGTGGACGAGGTGGACTCGATCCTCATCGACGAGGCCCGGACGCCCCTCATCATCTCGGGCCCCAGCGACGAGCGCACCGACAAGTACTACGGCGCCAACAGCATCATCCCGGGCCTCCAGAAGGAGAAGGACTACGTCGTCGACGAGAAGCAGCGCACGGCGACCCTGACGGAGGAGGGCATCGCGCGGGCGGAGAAGATGCTCAACGTGGACAACCTCTACGACCCGTCCAACATGGAGATCCTCCACTGCGTGAACCAGGCCCTTGTGGCCCACAAGCTCTACCACCGGGACGTGGAGTACATGATCAAGGACGGCGAGGTCGTGATCGTGGACGAGTTCACGGGCCGCGTCATGCCGGGCCGCCGATGGAGCGACGGCCTCCACCAGGCCATCGAGGCGAAGGAGGGGGTGAAGATCCAGCAGGAGAACCAGACGCTGGCCACCATCACCTTCCAGAACTACTTCCGCCTCTACGAGAAGCTGGCGGGCATGACGGGCACGGCGGACACCGAGGCGGCCGAGTTCGACAAGATCTACAAGCTCGACGTGGTGGTGATCCCCCCGAACCGCCCCTTGGGCCGCACCGACAACCCCGACCTCGTCTACAAGACCGAGAAGGAGAAGTGGGAGGCGGCCGCCGACGAGATCGAGGAGCTCCACAAGAAGGGCCAGCCGGTCCTCGTGGGCACGGTCTCCATCGAGAAGAGCGAGCGCATGAGCGCGCTCCTCAAGCGGCGGGGCGTGACCCACGTGGTGCTCAACGCCAAGTTCCACGAGAAGGAGGCGGAGATCGTGGCGCAGGCGGGCCGCAGGTCCGCCGTCACCATCGCCACCAACATGGCGGGCCGCGGCACCGACATCCTCCTGGGCGGCAACCCCGAGGGCCAGGCCAAGGCCAAAGCCGATCCCGAGATCCAGCCCGAGGAGTACGCCAAGCACCTCGCCCACTTCATGGAAGCCTTCTCCCGCGAGCACGACGAGGTGGTGGGCCTGGGCGGACTCCACATCCTCGGCACGGAGCGCCACGAGTCCCGCCGCATCGACAACCAGCTGCGCGGCCGCGCCGGGCGTCAGGGCGACCCGGGCTCCTCGCGTTTCTATCTCTCCCTCGAGGACGACCTCATGCGCCTCTTCGGCGGGGACCGGCTCAAGGGCATGATGGGCAAGCTGGGCATGGAGGACGGCGAGCCCATCGAGCACTCCTGGGTCTCGGGCTCCATCCAGCGCGCCCAGGGCAGCGTCGAGGCCCGCAACTTCGAGATCCGGAAGCACCTCCTCGAGTACGACGACGTGATGAACAAGCAGCGCGAGACCGTCTACGGCCTGCGCAAGCGCATCCTCGCCAAGGAGGGCCTCCGCGAGTACCTCTTCGAAACGGCGGGCGACATCCTCGACGACCTGCTGGACCAGTACGCCGGCGGCGAGGGCGGCCACGGCGAGTGGGACCTCGAGGGGCTGAAGGCCGGGCTGCTCAACGCCTTCGGCGTGGACATGGCCCAGCTCGGGGTGGACCCGCAAGAGATCTCCCGGGAGGACCTTCGGGACAAGATCGAGGCCTTCTACACCAATAAATACGAGGCCAAGGAGCAGCGCCTCGCGCCCGAGCTCATGCGCGAGTACGAGCGGATGGTCATGCTCCAGGTCATCGACAACCAGTGGAAGGACCACCTCCTGAGCATGGACCACCTCAAGGAGGGCATCGGCCTGCGCGCCTACAGCCAGCGCGACCCCCTCGTGGAGTACAAGCGCGAGGGATTCGACGCCTTCACGGCCATGGTCCAGCGGGTGGAGGACGAGATCGTCCGCTACCTCTTCCTCCTGGAGCCCGCCGTGGCGCAGGAGGAGAAGCGCGTGGAACGCCGCGAGCGCAGCTACTCCTACTCGGCCCCCGAGAAGGAGGAGCGGGCGCCGCAGAAGCCCGTGGCGAAGTCCGACAAGGTGGGAAGGAACGACCCCTGCCCCTGCGGTTCGGGCAAGAAGTACAAGAAGTGCCATGGGGCGGGAACTTGACGCCGCGCGGCGTGGTTGGTAGGCTCACCCCGTAAAGAGGCGACGACCCCATGGCGAAGAAGCGTGCCGACACGCCCCCCTACGTGCCCCGGAAAGGCCTGAGGACGGTCCTGGACCACGTCCAGTCCCGCCAGGCCGGAGAGGTGGTCACTCGCGAGGAGCTCCACAAGCGCGGCCTCTCCGCGCACCTCACCTACCCGGCCCTCGCGGCGCTCCGGTTCATCGGGCTCCTCGACGAGAAGGACCACCTCACGGGCAAGCACGGCGCCTTCAACCGTGAGACCCCGGACCGCGCGGCCCAGGAGGCCCTCGTCCGCGAGGCCTACTCAGACTTCTTCGAGGCGGTCCCGCTCCCCGCCGCAGACCTGGAGGCCCTCAAAGGGAAGTTCCAGAAGGTCTACGAGCTGAGCGACCGCGTCATCAACTCCGCCTTCCCGCTGTTCCAGTCCCTGGCCCAGGACGCGGGCATCCTCCTCGTGGAGGGCGGCGCGCAGGCCCCCATCGCCGACGAGCAGCGGCACGTCGTGCACCCTTCGGCCCATCCCCTGGAGCTGGGCGGCGACATGGGCGCCGTCGCGCTCGACAAGCTCCCCGCCGGGGAGGAGCCCCTGCGCATCAAGCACACGGGCTACCAGATCGTGATCAACCTCCAGGTGACCAAGCACACCACGGAGAAAGACGTGATCAAGATGGTGCGGACGGCGAACCGGGCCATCCACCTCCTGAAGAAGGCGGGGGACAGCCGGTAGGGACCGAGCCGGAGAACCGGGGAGACGGAGAGCCGGTGAGGAAGGACTTGGCGGGGAGGCCTTCGAAGCAGGAAACCTTGGCCCCGCGGGGTTCGTATCATCCTCCCGATGCCCGAACCACCTGATGCGACGAGATGCTTTGCCGATCGCGTGATCACCTGATCACCCGATCTCCACATGCTCGCCGGGAGGCGCACATGCAGACGAGTGAGAAGAACTGGCTGGAGAAACTGGCGGGGGCGATCCCCGGCCTCTCGGGCTACCAGGCCCGCGAGGGGCGCCGCGACACGGACAAGAGGCTGCGGGAGTGGATCGCCTCCCAGATGGACCGCGTTCGGGACCGCGTGGAGGACGCCAAGCTCGCCCTCACCAACGCGGGGAACCTCCAGGCGCTCAACGAGCTGGGCCTTCTCCAGCGCCGCCTGCAGGGGGCGGCGGACGGCATCCGCTTCGCGACCTACGGCTACTCCGGGTTCTTCGACCAGGTGAAGGTCAAGGAGGCGGAGCTCGACCAGCTCTACGCGCAGGACCTCAAGCTCGTAGACGCCGTGAACGGCCTCCAGAAGCTCGTGGAGGACCCCGCGCACACGCCCGCCGACGCCCTCGCCGCGGTGGCCGCCATCGAGGGAATCCTGGCCGAGCGCAAGAAGCTCTGGGACGCGCCGTAAGGGGCGGGAGCAGGGAGCAGGAAGCAGGGAGCGGAGGGCGATCATGAGGGTTGCGGGGCTTTCGACTACCGGCTCCCCGCTCCCCGCTCCCGATGGCGATACCCGAAGACCGGGCGACTGCAGGCCGCGAAAGGCCTGAGAGGGAGTCCCAAATGGCGCAGTACATCGATGTGATCGAGTGGCTCGACGACACCGGCAAGGAGATGGTCCACCGCTTCGAGATGGGCGGCGAGATCAAGGTGGGCGCCCAGCTCGTGGTCCAGGAGACCCAGTGGGCGGTCTTCTTCCGCGACGGCAAGGCCCTGGACGTGTTCGGGCCCGGCCGTCACACCCTCACCACCCTCAACGTGCCGATCCTGAGCAAGTTCATCAACATGCCCTTCGGTGGCACCTCGCCCTTCCGCGCCGACGTCTACTACGTCAACCGGAAGGTCTTCACCGACATGAAGTGGGGCACGAAGGAGCCCGTCCTCTTCCGCGACTCCGAGTTCTCCATGATCCGCCTGCGCGCCTTCGGCAAGTACGCCGTGAAGGTCGCCGACCCGCAGCTCTTCATCGCCACCTTCGTGGGCAGCGCGGGCGTCCAGGACAGCGACGGCGTGGAGTCCTACACGAAGGATATGATCGTGGCCCGGCTCAACGACGTGCTGGGCGAAAACATGAAGACCATCCTCGACCTCGCCAAGGTCTACGACGAGCTGAGCGAGGCGCTCAAGGCCCGCGTCAAGGACGATTTCAAGAAATACGGCCTCGAGCTCGTGGACTTCCTCATCGGCGCCATCACACCCCCCGAGGAGGTCCAGAAGGTCATCGACGAGCGCTCGGGCATGGCGGCGGTGGGCAACATGAACGCCTACATGCAGTTCAAGGCCGCCAAGTCCATGGAGGAGGCGGCCAAGAACACGAGCGGCGGTGCGGGCGGCGGCATGAGCATGGGCATGGGCGCAGGCATGGGGATGATGATCCCCGGCATGGTGGGCCAGGCCATGGCCCAGGCCCAGCAGGCGGCCGCCCAGCAGGCGCCTCCGGCCGCGACCGCCGCGGGGAGCACCCAGATCCTCTGCGCCGCGTGCGGCCGTCCCAACGCCCCCGGCGCCAAGTTCTGCGACACCTGCGGCAAACCCATGCAGCTGACCGGGCCCCTGTGCCCCGCGTGCAAGGCCACCAACGTCCCGGGCGCCAAGTTCTGCAACACCTGCGGCAAGCCCATGACGCCCACCACCGTCACGTGCCCCTCGTGCAACACGGAGAACCTGGCGGGCGCCAAGTTCTGCAGCGCCTGCGGCAAACCCATCGGCGCCTAGACCTTATCGGTCCTATGAGAAAAGGGAGGCCGCGAGGCCTCCCTTTTCTATTGTCCTGCGGGTTCTTTCGCCTGGTTGCCTAGTTACCTAGTCACCCAGTCACCTGGTCACCTGGTCACCTTGTCACCTATTTTTTCTTCTCCCACCCCGGCTTGGGCGCGGGCAGGCCGGGGCCGACGGCCTTGCTGGCCTGGTCCACGATGAGCTGGAGCTCCCTCTTGTCGCGCTCGTACTCAGCCAGCGTGGCGTCCAGGTTGTGGATGCCGTTGGCCTGGTCGAGGAACTGCAGGCGCGCGTGGATGGCGTCCAGCTTTCGCTCGTAGGCCGCGACGTCGCCGCCCTGGCGCTTGAGGGTCTGCACGGCGAGCCCGGCCTGGGTGGCCACGTTCTGGACCGACTCCCGTCCCGCGGCGAGCTTTGCTTTCCAATCCTCGAGGGTCTTCTCGTACTTCGCCTCGTGGCAGCCCACGCAGGCCTTGCCCACGGTCTTGAGGGCGTCGGACTTGGTGGGGTCGTGGCAGTCGGCGCAGCCCACGGCCTCGGCCATCGGGTCCGCCTTGGCGGGGAGCGCGAGCACGGCGGGCACCTTGCCGCGGAACAGATCGGCCTGCCTCGTGTGGCACCGGGCGCAGTCGGCCTTGGCGTCGCTGTGGTGGCAGCCCGAGCAGTCCGCGGGCGACGCGAGGGCCAGCTCCTTGTGCTTGCCCTCGGCGTGGCAGGTGTCGCAGCTCAGGCCCGCCTTCTGGATGTGGTAGGTGTGGGGCACGTCCACCCCCTTCCAGGCGTAGGGTTCCTGGCGGGGGATGAAGGTGTGGCAGGACTCCTGGCAGTAGGAGAAGGACGTCTTGGCGAAGGGCGCCTGGATCGCGCCGTCCACCTTGGAGCCCGTGGCGTCGCCGACCTGCTTGAGGAGGTTCGAGCTTCCCTGGAGGACCTTGATCGCGTACTCGATGTTGTGGACGGGGTGGCCCGTCTCGAGGAACTTGGCGTTGAACTGGAGGTCGGCCGCGAGCTCCGCGGCCGGGGAGCCCGGCTTGGCCCTGCCCGCGAGCTGCGCGCCCTGGGCGGCCATCTTCTGGGCCTCGGCGGCGAGGGTCTTACCCTGCGCCTTCCAACGCTCCACCATGGGGACGTAGCGCGAGTCGTGGCAGGCCGCGCACGCCTTGGGATCGGCCGCTGCGGTGCCCTGCCCGAGGAAGGACACGCCGCCCTGGGTGGTGACCTGCGTGTGGCAGCCCGTGCAGTTGATCTGGGCCGCGAACATGCGCGAGGGCGTGGACGTGGCGCCCTTCGCTCCGACGCCGAGATACATCTCCTTCGGCCCGCCGTGCATGTTGGCGTGGCAGGACTCGCAGGACACGTCCATGACGGAGATGAGCTTGATGTTGCCGTGCCGGATGGGCTCGTGGCACTCGAGGCAGCGGACCTCCTTCTGGTCCACGTGCATCTCGTGCAGCATGACGGGCTCGCCGATCTTCTCCACGCGGGAGACGTGGCAGGAGTAGCACTTGTCCTTGGAGACCGAGCCCGTGCCTTCGTGGACGGAGAGGTGGCAGCGCGAGCACGCCACGCCGGAGTCCACGTAGGCCTTCATGTCGAAGCTGAACCCCCCGTGCTTGGAGATGCCGCCCGGCGCCCCGTGGCACGCGCCGCACCCGGCCACCGTCCCGCCCGGGGGCTGGCCCTTGAAGTGGCAGAGGAAGCAGACCTTCGGGTCCACGCTGACGTGTCCCGCCTCCTGGGAGGAGCCGTGGCACGAGGCGCACTGGAGCTTGATGCCGCGCTTGTCCTTCGCCAGGTGCGGCTCGTGGGGGAAGCTCACTGTCAGGAACTTGACGGACTTGTTCTTGGGCATGTCGGCGTGGCAGCCGGACTGGGTGCACGCGGAGTCGGGGACGAAGGCCCGCGGCCGCGGGCTGTAGGTCCCCGTGTTGTACTTGAGGAACTGGGCGAGCATGGCCCTCCGGCTCGTGGGGTGGCACTTCACGCACTCGACGCCCGCGTGCTTGGAGGCCTTCCACTGCTCCACGTAGGGGACCATGTAGTGGCACTTGATGCAGAAGGAGGACTTGCGCGCGGTCACGTCCACGAAGGCCCACCCCGCGAGGAAGAGGACCACGACCGCGGAGAGCAGCACGAGCGTCCAGCGCCTGGATTTGGGCGTCACGAGTCACCCCCCTTCTCGCGGGCGGCCAGCCACTCCTCGTACTCGAGCGGGTGCTCCTCCTTGAACTCCTCCATGGAGATCTTGCCGTTGAGCCACGTGAGGCTGCCCGGGAACTTGTGCGGGTTGAAGTGCACGTTGTAGAAGTGCCAGATCACGATGGCCAGCGTGGCGAGGAGGGCCTCGTCGGAGTGCGCCTCGCGCCCGATGTCGAACACGTACTTCCCGAAGGCGTTGATGGCCCAGTCCTTGAACCAGAGGATGTAGCCCGAGGTGATCATGACCACCATGCCCCAGTAGACGGCCCAGTAGTCGAACTTCTCGATGTAGGAGAAGCGGCCGAAGAGGGGCCGGTCCTTCTTGATCCCGACGAAGTAGAGGATCTGGTGCAGGGCGTCCTTACCGTCCTGCAGCTTGGGGATGAGGAGGTCGAAGGTCTTCCGGCCCTCCTTGAAGACCATGCAGTAGTAGATGTGGTAGACGCCGATGAAGGTGAGCGCGATGGCGCCGATGCGGTGCAGGATCCGCGTGACGCTCGGCCCGCCCATGATGTCGATGAGGAAGGCCGCGATGGCCGACTCGTGGAACTTGATGGGCAGGCCGGTGACGATGAGCAGGATGCACGAGGAGAAGAGGATCATGTGCTGGACACGGATGTGGAGGCTCAGGCGCTCCACGCTGTCCGCCACCTTGTCCACCCTGACCTGCTCCCGGACGGCGCGCTTCTCGCGCTTCGTCTCCTCCTCGAAGAACCGGCGGGCGGCCCGGCGCGCGTCGAGGACGGCCTCCTTGGCGAGCGCGGAGGACAGCGCGTTCCGGAGGCGCGCGGCCTGCTCCTCGGTCATGTCCTTGGGGGCTTCCGACTCGAGGGCCGAAGCCACGGCACCCGCCAGGGTGTCCGAGAGGGCCTTGGTGTCCTGGTCGGTCCAGGCGGTCTTCAGCTGCTCGGCGCTCATGGCTTGGCCTCCCCGTGGTGCGCCTTCCGGTTCCTGAACTTGCGGTAGAGGTCCAGCCCGATGTGGACGAAGAGACCGGCGAGGGTGGACAGGGTCAGGATCTTGAAGCCCAGCGCGATCCAGTAGACGATGCCCGCGGACTTGTCCTTCGCGTTGATGTGGATGCGCCCGTTGGCGAAGTTGGCGTTGGCTCCGGCGTGGCACTTGCCGCAGGTCTTCGGGATGTTGGCGGCGTTCACGCTCGATCTCGGATCGTTCTCGGGCAGGATGTCGTGGGCCGTGTGGCAGGAGGCGCAGTTGGCCGCGGTGAGGACGCCGAACTCGTTGGCGATACCGTGGAAGGACTCGTTGTAGGTGGCCACCTGCTCTGCCTTCACGCCGTACTTCTCCATGATGACGACCTTGGCGTGGCACTTGGCGCAGGTGTTGGCCACGTGGCCGGCGTTCACGGAGGAGGAGGCGTCCGCGGCTTTCCGGATGGTGTGCTCGCCGTGGCAGTTGGTGCACACGGGGGCGTCCATGATCCCCTTGGCCAGCGCCTTGCCGTGCACCGAGGCCTCGTACTGGCCGAAGATTTCCAGGTGGCAGCGGCCGCAGACCTGGGGGAGGTTCTTGTGGCTCACCTCGGAGCGCGGGTCGCTGCCGGGGAGGATGAAGTGGTCCCCGTGACAGTCCTGGCACGCGGGCGCCTTGGTGTTGCCCTCCGCCAGCGCCTTGCCGTGGACGCTCTGCTCGAACTCCACGTACTTCTCAATCTGGGGAGCCCCCGCGGTGTTGCCGCTGTAGTGGCAGCGCCGGCAGTTGACCTTCTGCGGGACGTTCGGGTGCGGGACCTCGCTGACGTCCGCGTGGCAGTCCACGCAGTGCTTGTCCTTGTGGACCGAGAGCCTCAGGGAGGTGGGGTCCACGAAGAGCTCCAGCACCTTGCCCGAGGCGAGGGTCTTCTTGAAGCCCGGCTTGCCGTGGCAGCTCAGGCACCGCACGTCCTCCTGCGCGGCCGTCCCCACCGCCAGGCAGGCTGCGGCCAGCGCCACCGCCAGGGCGAGGAGGGCGCGCCGGGACCGGGTCGAGAGGGTTCTTCCGGGCGTCATTCCTTGGTCCCCTTCTGCATCGCTTCCCACTCGCCCTCGTGCTGGGCGCGGTAGAGGTCCTCCCTCATGCGGCCCGTGATCCAGGCCGGGTTCATGGGGAAGTTGCCGCCCGCCACGTGGACGTCCCACAGGTGCCAGACGAGCAGGATGATGAAAGCCCACTGGGCCTGGCTGGAGTGCACCACCAGCATCAGGTCGAAGAAGCTCTTCGGGAACAGCTCCAGGGAGATCTTCGGCGACCACAGCACCACGCCCGAGAGGCCCATGAGCAGGCAGCCCAGGAAGATGAGCCAGTACTGGAACTTCTGCATGGGGGTGTAGTGTCCGTACTTGGGCGCTTCCCCCCTGCCGGTCATCCGCCACAGGAAGGTCGCCCAGCCGGCCTTGAGGTCGGCGGGCTTGGGCACCGAGGCGAGGGCGTTCCGCTGGTGGCTGGCCGAGACGTTCGTCGCGATCACGTGGTAGATGAACACGAGGACGAGGAGCACGGCGCCGGTCCTGTGGACCACGTTGCGCCCGCCGAACCCGCCCATGAGCGAGATGATGGCGTGCGCCCAGCCCTGCTCGTGGTAGGCCAGGGCGAGCCCGGAGAACACGAGCATCAGGATGGCCACCATGAGGACGAGGTGGACCAGCCTCTGGGCCCGGGTCATGCGCTCGACCGTGCCGACGGTTCCCTTCTCTGTCATCTGCCGCTCCTCTCCCTGTCCCGCGGCGCCGCGCGTCCGTGCGCCGTGGACCTCAAGCCCTCGGACCCCCGGGTCAGCGGACGACCTTCCGCCCCTTCGCCCTGGCGAACATCTCGGCGAGGATGTGGAGCACGAAACCCAGGATCAGGATCCCGATGAATCCGATGTAGAAGACCCGCACGAACCAGGCGCCCCTGGCGCCCTGCGGGCTCACCGCCTGGTGGAACTTGACCTGGGAGAAGCCCTTCCCCGCCTTGGGGTGGCACTTGCCGCAGGTCTTCTCCAGGTTCGCGGGGTTGATGCTCGAGGCGGGGTCCGATGCGGGGAGCACGCCGTGGTTCTCGTGGCAGCTCGCGCAGTTGGCGGCCTTGAGGTCGCCCTCCTTCAGCGCGATGCCGTGGTAGCTGTCCGTGTAGGTCGCCACGCGGTCGCTGGGCAGCCCGAAGTTTTCCATGGCCGACTTGTCGGCGTGGCACTTCCCGCAGGTCTGGGGGACCGCCAGGGGTGCCACGGGAGACCCCGGGCCCTGCGGCCCCTGGATGGTGTGCTCGCCGTGGCAGTCGGTGCACGACGGGGCGCCGGCGGAGCCCTTCTGGAGGGCCGCGTAGTGAGCGCTCGCCCGGAAGCTCGCGAAGGCCTGGGCGTGGCACGTGCCGCACAGCTCGGCGATCTTGACCTTGGAAGCCGCGTCGGCCTTCCCCAGGGCGCGCAGGGCGTGGGCGCCGTGGCAGGTGGCGCAGGAGGGCGCCACGTTCATGCCCTTGTTGAGCACGGCGTCGCCGTGGACGCTGTTGCGGTAGTTCATGATCCACGCCTCGCCCGTGCCGCCGTGGGGGCCGGGGTGCTTGGCGTGGCAGGCCCCGCACACCTGCACCTGCCGGATGCCCCTCCGCATGCTCCCCTCGTTCGCCCCTGCCGTGATCTGGTGGGAGCCGTGGCAGGACGCGCACGTGGCGCCGCCAGGCTTGGCAGCGTGCGGGCTGGCCTTCCAGTCGGTCACCGCCTGGGCATGGCATGGCGAGCAGTCCGCCTTGGCGGGCTTGTCGGCGTGGGGGAGATCCTTGATGTCCGAGTGGCAGTCCGTGCACGCGAGGCCCTCGTGCACGGAGCCCTTCAGCGCGTCCGCCTTGACGGGCTTGTCGGCGCTCTCGTGGCAGCCCGCGCAGTCCGCCGCGGTGGGGCCCTTCGCCTTGGCGGGCGCCGCGGAGGAGGCGGCCACCGGGGCGACGGCGAGAGCGCCTGCGAGCAGGACGGCGGCGAGGGCGGAGCGGTGGGATGTCATGCGTGGCCTCCGGGGGGCGTGCGCCCTTCCTTCTCGATCTTCTCCAGCTCCTTCGGGTGGTAGTGCTCCATCTCGTGCCGTGTCATCTGGCCCGTGATCCACGTGGGGTTGTAGGGCGACTTCTCGGTGTGGCTGAACACGGCGTAGAAGTGCCAGATCACGATGGCGCTGAAGGCCAGGATCGCCTCGTAGAAGTGCACCAGCTCGGCTGCGGTGTAGCCCCAGATGGGCATGTACTGGGCGAAGAAGGTCTTGAACCAGAGCACGAATCCCGTGCCTACCATGACCACGGTGCCCCAGACGAGGGCCAGGTACTCGGCCTTCTCGGCGTAGGAGAAGCGCGGGAAGCGTGCCCCGTGCTTGCGGTAGCCCAGGTAGTAGCCGATCTGTTCTACCGCGTCCTTCGCGTCCTGGAGCGTGGGGATCATGTCGAGGGCGAAGCGGCGTCCCCGCTTGGACGCGATGAGGTAGTAGACGTGGTAGATGGAGTCGACGACCATGACCACCGCCGCGATGCGGTGGATCCAGCCGCGCGCTTCGAAGCCTCCGGGGACGTACCTGAAGGGCAGGGCCCACACCGAGTCGGGGTACTTGAGGGCGAAACCCGTGACCACGAGCGTGAGGAAACTCGTGAGGAGGAGGACGTGCTGGATCCGCTCCGAGCGGGTCATCCGGACGTACACCGCCACGGGCTTCAGGCGCTTCATGGTCTCGAGGAAGTGCCTGACGTAGTCCATGAGGTTGTGCATGGCCATCGCACCCAGCGTCAGGGCGATGATGAGCCAGTAGAACTTCTGGATCCAGGCCAGGATGACGTTGCTGTCGGCCGTGAGGTCCAGGTGGATGGGCGTCTTGGAGAAGGTCTCCCCGGCGCCCGGGTGGCACTTGCCGCAGGTGTGCTGGAGGTTCTTGGGGTTGATGCTCGAGGCCGCGTCCTTGCTGGGCAGGATGTCGTGGACGCCGTGGCACGAGGCGCAGTTGGCGACGTTCGTCTGGCCGTATTTGGTGGCGAGGCCGTGGAAGGAGGCCTGGTAGGACTTCACCATGCCCTGGGGCAGGTTGAAGCGCTTGGTCATGCGGACCGAGGAGTGGCACTCTGCGCAGGTCACGGTGCCCACCACGGCGGGGTTCACGCGGCTCGTGTCGCGGCTCTTCTTCTCGATGTCGTGCTCACCGTGGCAGTCGGCGCAGGACGGGGCGTCGAAGTGCCCGGCCGCGAGAGCGCGCCCGTGGACGCTGCGGTCGTACTGGTCGCGGATGCCCTCGTGGCACTTGCCGCAGGTGCGGGGGATGTTGGTCTTGTGGACCGGGGAGGCGGGGTCCGAGGAGCGGAGGATGATGTGGGTCCCGTGGCAGTCCACGCAGGAGGCCGCCTGCATGGATTTCCCGTCCTTGATGGAGATCCAGTGGTCACTCTTGAGGAAGTTGGCGACCGCGTTGTTGCTGCGGATTCCGAGGGCCTCCATGCCCTCCTTGTTGCTGTGGCAGGCACCGCAGGTCGTCGGGATGTTGAGGGGATTGATGGAGGAGGCGGGATCCGACTTGGGGCGGATCTGGTGCGCGCCGTGGCAGTCGGCGCACTTCGGAGTCACCTTGGCGCTGGCACCTTCGGCCTCGGCGTGGACGCCCACGGTCATCTTCGAGGCCACGTCGTCGTGGCACGAGCACGTGGGCTTGGGGAGTTTCTCGGGGTGGGGCAGCTCGGTGACGCCCGCATGGCAGTCGGTGCAGGAGAGGCCCTCGTGGACCGACCCTTTGAGGCTGTCCTTGGTCACCTGGAGCGACAGGCCTTCGCGGGCTGCCGCCGTGACGCCCAGGGCGCCCGGGTGCGTCGCCTTGGTGGCCGCCATCCCGGAGTCCGAGTGGCACTGGAGACAGTCCTGCGTCGTAGGCCCGGCCGCCCATGCGCACAGGGAGATGGCGCCCGCCGCAACGAACGCCACACCAGCGGTGACCCAACGGTCCGTCAGTCTCATAGATCCCCTCCACAAATCGCCGACGGGGGTAAAGCCCGCAGCATCTCGAATAGCGCGAACCCACCCTCTCGTTCTCGCCTCCATCGTCGAACTCGCAAGGTGCGTGCCGTCTGCCCGGAGAGCCCTTGCGTCCTCAACGTAGGAGGGAAGTGCATTGTATTGTCAGGGGCTTGCACCTGACTAGAGAGAAATGGCCCCGGATGACCGCATCGCGTCTTTACACCCACACTCGGGGGAAAAGCCCCATGGAGAGAGGGTTTCGAGACCAGATTCGCTCGGGAAGCATGCGGATATTTTCAACAACAACGCGAAAGGGGCGGGCCTCGCGGCCCGCCCCCGGTAAGAGTTTCATTGCCCTCTCAGCTCATGGCTTGTAGGTCAGCTTGGGGCTCCTGGCGGCGGCAACGTCGTCGAGGCGCCGCCGGTAGGCCGTGTGCGGCGCGGACTTCACGAGCTCGGGGTTCTCTGCGGCCTCCTTGAGGATGGCCTTTACCGCGTCCACGAACCGGTCCAGCTCCTCCACGGGCTCCGTCTCCGTGGGCTCGATCATGATGGCCCCGTGGACGATGAGCGGGAAGTACACCGTGGGCGGGTGGAAGCCGTAGTCGATGAGGCGCTTGGCGAGGTCCATGGTGGTAACGCCGTTGGGGAGCCCCTTGTCGCAGAAGACCACCTCGTGGAGGGTGGGCCCGTCGAAACCCAGCTGCAGGTCACCCGCCAGGCGCGCGCGCAGGTAGTTGGCGTTCAGCACGGCCAGTTCGCTGGCTCTCTTGAGGCCCTCGCCTCCCATGGTCTCGATGTAGCACAGGGCGCGCACGTTGATGAGGAAGTTGCCGAAGAAGCCGTGCACCTTGCCGATGCTCTTGGGGCGGTCCCAGTCCCAGGCGTAGCGACCGTCTCGCTTCACCACGACGGGGCGGGGCAGGAAGGGCTCGAGGTGGGCCTTGCAGACCACGGGGCCGGAGCCCGGTCCGCCGCCGCCGTGCGGGGTGGTGAAGGTCTTGTGGAGGTTGATGTGCATCACGTCGGCGCCCCAGTCGCCGGGCCGGGCGAGCCCCATCATGGCGTTGAGGTTGGCGCCGTCCACGTAGACCTGGCCGCCTCCCGCGTGGACCACCCTGCAGATCTCCACGATGTTCTTCTCGAAGATGCCGAGGGTGTTGGGCACGGTGAGCATGATGCCCGCCACGTCGGGGCCCATGCGCGCCTTGAGGGCCGCCACGTCCACGCAGCCGTCGGGGCCGCTCTGGACCTGCTCCACGGCGTAGCCGGAGAAGGCCGCGCTCGCGGGGTTGGTGCCGTGGGCCGAGTCGGGGATGAGGATGATCTTCCGGGCGTCGCCCTTGGATTCGAGGTAGGCCCGGATGAGCTGGACGCCGGTGAACTCGCCCTGGGCGCCGGCGGCGGGCTGGAGGCTGCAGGCGTCCATGCCGGAGATGGCGCAGAGAGCCTTCTGCAGCGTGTCCATGAGCTCCAGGGCACCCTGGACGGTGGACTCGGGCTGCATGGGGTGGAGGCGCGCGAACCCCTCGAGGCGCGCCACCTCCTCGTTGAGCTTGGGGTTGTACTTCATGGTGCACGAGCCCAGCGGGTAGAGGCCCACGTCCACGGCGTAGTTGTAGGTGCTCAGGCGGGTGAAGTGGCGGACCACGTCCACCTCGCTCATCTCGGGCAGCATGGCCGGCGCGGCCTTGCGGGCCAGCGCCCCGAAGGCGGCCTGGGGGCTCACCTCGGGCACGTCGCACGGGGGCACCGAAGCGCCCACGCGGCCGGGGTGGTCCTTCTCGAACAGGAGCTTCTCTTCGATGCGGCTCATGACAGCCCTCCCAGCACCGCGGCGAGGCGGTCGCAGGCGAGCTTGCTCACCCGCTCGGTGGCGGCGAGGAGGTAGCCTCCGGCCAGCTCGGGGTAGTCCTTGGAGAGGTCGTACCCGCCCAGGAGATCCGACTTGAACGCGGCCTCGTTGGCCTTGGCCGGATCCACGGGGAGCTTCACGGCGAACTCGTTGAAGGTGGGGCCCGTGAAGAGGGGCCCGATGCCCTTGGCCTTCAGGGCGCCCTTGAGGTACTCGGCCTTGCTCAGGTTCTGCACCGCCAGGTCGCTCAGGCCCTTCCGGCCCATGGACGCCAGGTAGATGGTGGCGGCCAGCATGCACAGGCCCTCGTTGGTGCAGATGTTGGAGGTGGCCTTCTCGCGGCGGATGTGCTGCTCGCGCGTGGTGAGCGTGAGCACGAAGCCGCGGCGGCCCTCCTGGTCCACGGTCTCGCCGCAGAGGCGGCCGGGGAGCTGGCGCATGTGGGCCTGCTTGGTGGTGATGAAGCCCA
>JGI20214J51088_10001262_pt1 | contig 17304 bp, 15 predicted proteins | sample WetSurMetagenome_FD_51088 | JGI IMG/M metagenome (IMG submission 51088) | reverse complement strand
CTATCCCGGGCACCCCCGCCGCATTATAAGCCAGATCGCCGATATCCGTATTGAAGACGTCAGTGAATACGATAGATCCGAGAATCGGACCCAGATAGGAGAGCCCGTAGGTATCGAGTTCCGTTCCCCCGGTGATATACNCCAGATATGTAGGATCTCCTCCGGAAAACGTGAACCCGACTTCCTTATAGTTGTTGTCTGTATACATCTCCAGCGGGTTCAGGAAGGTTCCCGTTACGCTCGGCGTGTTGAAAATGGTTTGAATGTCGGCCCCGGTCAGGGTGATGGTTGCGCTGGTCACGGGATTAATGTACACACCGCCGCCCAGATTCTGTATGCCCGACGTGTCCGCGACGAGGGTGATGTTGAAGTTGACGTCGTCAATGGGGATGGCCGCCGCGGAATATTCCCATGAGCTGTAGCCGCCGTAAAAGGAATAACTGATCGGCGATGCCTGTGCCGGCAGGGTCCAGAACCCCATTATCAGGATGGAGAGAACTGTGAGAAAGTATATGCGTGACTGGTGCGATTTCATCCTGCACCTCCTTTTTCAAATATTTTGATAGTTATTGATTTGGCCGGTAGCCGCTGCATCTTAACGAGCATCGCTCGGCTACCGGTTCAGTCATGAGACAAAAAAGTATNGATGTTTCGGAAACGCTTGGTTTGGAAACAAAAAGGTGAGTGAATTTGACTCTAGGCGTGAGCTTACCGCGAAACCTGCACGCCTAAAAATAATGCAAAGGATGGGCCATATTTTGCAATGCTTTGACTTCATGGATATATCTGAAAAATCAGCCACGGCGTCCCGAATTTCTCTGTAAAGAATTGTAAATATATCTTACGTCCAGTCTGGGACCTGCAGGGTTCATTATCGGCAACTAACTGATATTAAATATATTTCTCCGAAAACATTTTTTGTAAAATATATTTACAATAAAATCGGTTTTTTTCGTTCTACATTCATTCCCCGGTAGACAGTAAAAAAATATTTTTGACCGATCGTTTCCGCTCGGCCGATGCCGCTCCGGCCGATGGCCGGTATTGCGAAAAGGCTCACTGCGTGCCCTTCATCTTTGCCCCGCTGTAAGGCTTCCCATCGATTTTCTCGATGAACAGGCGGTCCGCCCCGACGGTGAGATGCCCCTCTATGTTCAGCGTCGTTCCTTTCTTCATGAGAGACTCCAGAGAGCGCTTGTCCTGGTTGACAATGAGGAAATCGCCCGGGGGCACTTCCCCCCTGACGATGTAGCCCGTCGATTTTGCGTAGGCGATCTTGCCCTTCACCACGATCTTTTCGGGTTTCTCCATCGCCGGTGCCTTCATCGGCGTCTGCGGCTGCTGGGCAACGGCGGCGGAGCAAAGCCCGAGTGCCAGTGCCAGGGAAAGGATCACGATAACGATATGCTTCATTTTTTTCATGGAACGAAACCTCCTGTTTCAGGATATTTTTTGGTCCGGGTCTGTTTCCCGGCCTTTCAGCTCGAAACGCCACTTCCACTCCTGGTAGATCGCCGGGTAGACCAGAAGCTCCAGCAGAAACGACGTGAGGATGCCGCCGATCATCGGTGCGGCGATCCGTTTCATGACGTCGGCGCCGGTCCCCGCTGCCCACATGATGGGGAGCAGCCCGAGGAACATCGTGGCCGCGGTCATGAACTTGGGCCTCAGGCGCATGAGCGCACCCTGGCGGATCGCTTCTCTCAGCTCCGCGAGGCTCCGGAGCCGGCCTTCCCGTTTTGCCTGCTCATAAGCGATGTCCAGGTAAAGCAGCATGAAGATGCCCGTCTCGGCATCCACCCCCAGCAGGGCGATGAGTCCCACCCAAACGGCAATGCTCATGTTGTAATTGAGCAGCCAGATGAACCAGAAGGCGCCGATCGCCGAGAACGGCACGGCCAGCATGACGATGGCTGTTTTGGTCATCGACCGGGTATTCGCGTAAAGCAGCGTGACGATCAGCAGCAGAGTCAGGGGAACGACGACGATCAGCCTCTCCTTCATCCGCTGCGAGGCCTCGAACTGTCCGCTCCACAGCAGGGCGTAGCCGGGGGGCAGTTTCACGTCGTCGCGGATCCGTTTCCGGGCTTCGTCAATGTAGCCGTCCTGGTCCCTGTTGGCGATGTCGACGTAGATGTAGCCTGTCAGCATTCCGTCCTCGTCGCGGATCATGGAAGGCCCGCTGACGACCCGGACGCGGGCAAGCTGAGACAGGGGGATCTGACGCTGGCCCCCCGAGGCCGGGACGAAAACGCGGTCGATATTGGCGATGTCGGAGCGGAAGTCGCGTTTGTAGCGGACGTTGACGGGGTAGCGCTCACGCCCCTGGACGGTCGTTGTCACGCTCGCCCCCCCTATGGCCCGCTCGACGACGTCCTGCGCGTCGGAGACGCTGAGGCCGTAGCGGGCGAGGGCTTCCAGGTCCCACTCGAAGTCGAGGAAATAGCCGCTCCCGGTCCGCTCGGCAAAGACGCTGCGGGTGCCGGTCACGGACATCAGGACCGGTTCGAGCTGCGCCCCGATCTCCTCGATGACGTCCAGGTCGGGCCCGGAGACCTTGAGCCCCACGGGCGTCCGAAGGCCCGTGCTGAGCATGTCGATGCGCCCCTTGATCGGCATGGTCCAGGCATTGGCCAGCCCGGGGAACTGAAGGGCGTCATTCATCTGCCCGATCAGCTCCTCCTGCGAAAGGCGATCGGGGCTGAAATGCCGCAGGATTGCCTTTACCCACCCGGGCGCCCACGAAGAATACCATGTCTCCGTTTGCCGCCACNCGGACTTGGGCTTCAGGATGATGACCGTCTCGAGCATGGAGAGCGGCGCCGGGTCCGTTGCCGTCTCGGCCCTGCCCGCCTTTCCCAGGACGCGATCGACCTCGGGGAAGGCGCTGATGATCCTGTCCGTGGCCTGAAGCAGGTCGCGGGCCTCCCGGATGGAGATTCCCGGCATGGTCGTGGGCATGTAAAGGATGGAGCCTTCCTCGAGCGGCGGCATGTATTCCGAGCCGAGCCCATTCCAGATGGGGATGACGGACAGCAGCATCAGGACGGCGATTGCCGCCAGGAGGCCCCGTCTGCGAAGCGACCAGGTAAGAGCGGGGGCGTAGATCCGCATGAGAAAGCGGCTCACGGGATTGCCCTCCTCCGGGTGGATCCTGCCGACAAGAACTCTGTTTGCAAGCNCGCTGAGCCAGGAAGGCTTGAAGCTGAACTGTNTCATGTGCGTCAGTGCCAGGCGCAGGGCTGGGTCCAGGGTGATGGCGAGGATGGCGGCTACGATCATGGTGAGATTCTTGGTGTAGGCCAGTGGCTTGAAGAGCCGGCCCTCGGGCCCCTCCAGTGCGAGCACGGGCAGGAAGGAGACGGCGATGACGAGGAGGGCGAAGAAACTGGGTCCTGCCACCTGCTTTACCGCGCCGACGATGACGTCCCGCTCCTCCCCGGGACGCCCCTCTCGTTCCCACTGCTCGAGGTGCTTGTGCGTCTGCTCCACGACGACGATCGCTGCGTCCACGAGGGCCCCGATGGCGATGGCGATCCCGCCCAGCGACATGATGTTCGCCGTGAGGCCCAGCATCCGGAAGGGGATGAAGGCGAGCAGCACGGCGACGGGAATGGTGATGATGGGGATGAACGCGCTCGGCGGGTGCCTCAGGAAGAGCAGGATGACGATCGACACCGTGAGGATCACCTCCGCCACGGTGGACTTGAGCGTGTCGATGGATCGAAGGATCAGGTCCGAGCGGTCGTAGACCGGGAGGATCTTCACGCCCGGAGGCAGGCCGGGCTCGATCTCGCCGATCCTGACTTTCACCCGGTCGATGACGTCCAGGGCGTTCTGTCCCTGGCGCATGATGACGATCCCCGAGACGGTCTCGCCCTCGCCGTCCAGCTCGACGACGCCCCGGCGGATGTCGGGGCCCAGGACCACCGTCCCGATGTCCCTGATCCGGATCGGCGCTCCCGTCTCGCCGGCCGAAAGAACGATGTTCTCGATATCCCGCACGGAGCGCACATAGCCCCGGCCCCGGATATTGTACTCGGCCCCGCCGAANTCGACGAGGCGGCCCCCCACCTCCCGGTTGCCGNTCTGCAGGGCGTCGACAACCTTTCGGATGGAGACGCCGTAGGCCTGGAGGCGGTTGGGGTCAACGTTGACCTGGTATTGCTTTCCGAAGCCCCCGACGGGGGCCACCTCGGCGACACCCGGCACGGACTTGAGGTGATACCGGAGGTACCAGTCCTGCANGGAGCGCAGGTCCGCGAGACTCTGCCCCCCGGTTTCGTCGATCAGCGCGTACTGGAAGATCCAGCCCAGGCTCGTGGCGTCCGGCCCCAGCTCCGTCCTCACGCCGTCCGGAAGCCTCGGCAGCACCGCCGAGAGGTATTCCTGGATGCGGGACCGGGCCCAGTAGATATCCGTGCCGTCCTCGAAGACGACGTAAACGTAGGAATACCCGTAATCCGAGAACCCGCGGACGGCCTTTACGCGCGGGGCGCCGACCATGGCGGTGACGATGGGATAGGTGACCTGGTCCTCGACGATATCCGGGCTCTGCTCCCAGCGGGAAAAAATGATCACCTGGGTGTCGGAAAGATCCGGGATGGCATCCAGGGGCAGATGCCGCATGGACCACCAGCCCGCAATGCAGGCCANGAGNANGGCGGCGATCACGATGAAGCGGTTNTTNACGCTGAAATCGATGATGCGGTTGATCATGCCCGTCGCCTATCTCGCGGAGCCTGCCGTGGAGCGCTCATGCGATTCGGAGCCCTGGCCGGCATATAACACCGGGTCGCTGTCGAACTGCTGCTTGCAGGCCATGGAGGAAAAGTAGAAGGTCTTTCCCCCGTGGATGCTCTTGCGGCCTTCGCGCTCGGCTTTTCTCACAGAAACGTCCTTCTTGCAGACGGGGTCCCTGGCGAGCGTGCCGTAGACCCCCGTGGCGGCGAGTTTCAACCGGCTCTCGGAATCGAGCAGGAAATTCCCCGAGACCACGTAACGCTCGCCCTCTTCGAGCCCCTTTACGATCTCCACGCGCTCGCCGAACCGGCGTCCCGTCTCCACCTCTCGCGGTTGGAAGTAACCGTCGCCGCGGTCGATGAAGATCGTCTTTCTCATGCCGGAGTCCAGGACGGCATCGACGGGCACGGTGACCGCGGGTGGGTACGCGATGGGAATCTCCACGTCGACGAACATATCAGGTTTGAGTACGAAGCCAGGGTTCGCAGCTTCCAGGCGCACCTTGAGAGTCCTCGACGCCGTATCGAACAGGGGCAGTGTCTTGCTGACTTTCCCCTCGAGGGTCTTTCCCAGCTGCGGCACGACGATCTTGGCGCTCCTCCCGGGAGGGAGGTACTGCTCCTCGTTTTCGTAGGCTTCCATGAGCACCCACACCCGGCTCAGGTCGGCCACCCTGAACAGCTCCGCCCCCTTCGTGAAGCGCAGTCCCAGGGATATGTTGCGTACTGTCACGAATCCGGCCGCGGGGGAGGTGATGTGGATGTTCTCCATGTACTTGCGCTTGCGGATCAGCTCGTCGATCTGCTGATCCCCCATGCCCAGGTTCAGCAGGGAATCCTTGTACTGCTGGAGATTGATTCCGTATTGGGTCAGCTGGTCCTCCTTGGCCTGGCTTTCTCTGCCTGTGGTGCGGACCCGGTCGACATTGGACAGGGCGAAGAGGAGTGCCTGCTCTGCCGTGAGGAACTCGGGGCTGTAAAAGGACCCGAGGGGCTGGTGTTTCCTGACGAAGGTTCCCGTGACGACGGGCAGGACCTCGGTGATCCACCCATCGGTGGTGGCGTTGATGACATAGATGCGGTTATCGTCCACGGCCACGCGGCCGAGCAGACGCACGGTCCAATGGCCCGGTTTCTTTGCTGCAACATCCGTCTTCATTCCCGTGAGCTGCTGCTTCTCCGGGCTGACCTGGATGGCGCCGGACATGGGAAACGATGGATCCGTTGAATCGGGTTCGCTCTGTTCCGCCGCCGTGGCAGGGGGCAGGGATGATGCCGCCGGGGCGCCGGCAGTCACGGCCTGCTGCGACTTGATCCAGTATCCTGTGAAGAACGCGGCGGCCAGGCACAGGACGGCGAGAGCAAAAGGTGTGGCTTTCTTCATGGTTTCATGCCTGTTACGAATGCGGAAGATGAGGGACGATCTTTTCGCAGCATCGATGCAGGGATCTGCGACTGGTTCAAGGTAGCACGGCTTTGGCCATGTTGAATTCGGAGAATACCCGATTTCGTGCTGCGAAATCTCTTAGCCGTTGCTAAGGCATTGGATGAGTCGGCCGTCAAAGCGGATGGAGTGATACAGAAAACCCCGCTGCCAAGCGGGGCTCCCGTTGCGATGGGTCAGTGCCTCCGGCGCCGCATTGACGGCGCCGGAGGCATGGATTTCAATCCTCGGCCGCTGCTAGGACTTGACGATGAGCGGCCTCATCATGTCGTGCTCCTCGTGTTCGAGGATATGGCAGTGATAGACATACTCGTGATATTTCGGTCCTGCGGGCAGCCCCATGGCCGATGCCCGGTTGGTGCTGGGGATGACCATGGACGCCGGCAGCGCCGGCAGATCGAACTTCATGTAAACGGTGATCACTTCCCCGGGGTGCATCTGGGCCGTTTCCTTCCAGCCCAGTTCGTTCAGTTCGGGCCCCCTTCTCGTACCGGTGGGGGTGAACCTGCCCCTGACGATGCCGAAGGGCTGGCGGGAGAGGATCTGGACGTTCACCAGGTGGAAATGAATGGGGTGCGTGTCGGCGGTGAGGTTGAAGATCCTCCAGACCTCCTCGGCGCCCGCATTGACCACCTCCGTGGCCGGTGCCAGGTACTCGAGGCCGAAACCTTTTGACACGAGATTGGGCTTGGTCGTGCCGATGAGCTGGCGCAGCCGCCCGTACTTGTCGAAGTCCTCGTTGAGCGTGAGATCCCGGATCGGGAGGCCCGCCGGCGGATTCATCGGCGCCGCAACGCCGTTGTTGATAACAGGGGTCACCTTGAGGGGCGGCGACACGACCGAGGGATTCAGGATCGCTCCTGCCGGCTGGGGATCGCTTGCGCCCGCCACGACCTTGAACCGGAGGATCTGACGGGTGTCGGGACCCGTCCCGGCCAGGGGCTGGACGGGGTTCAGCGGGTTGCCGAGGTAGAAATCGTTCGTCGGCGGCCCGCCGGGGAACGGCCCGGGGGCATCGTTGTACATGATGAACTCCCTGCCGGCAAGACCGGTGAAGTCGATGATGAAATCGGAGCGCTCCGCCGGCGCCACGAGCATGTTGCCCGTGAACGTCGCGGGGTTGAACGGTTTGTNGTTGGTGTGAATCACTTCGAAGGGCATGTAGCCCCCCTCGGTGCCGATCTGGATCATGTTGGGACCCGGGACCGCACNCTGGGCGTAGAGTGTGTTCGGGTCCGTCGTGATCTCCCCGCCCGGCGCCACCTCGAGGAGGTTGAGGTTGAGGAAGCGCGCGTTGCAGGCATTCAGCATCAGGAAACGATACCGCTTTGCCTCGACCGTCACGAGCGGGTACAAGGTGCCGTTGCAGAGCATCGTGTCGCCGAAGAACTCGGGGATGGCCGACGGGTTGGGCGGCGTGAGATACGCAGTGCCCTTGAGCAGGCGGAAGAGTGCCGGATCGTAGACGTGCTCGTACCAGAGGCTTCCAAGAGCCTGCGATTTGGCCGCCGTGACGGACGCCCAGGTCGGGTCTGTCCCGCCGATCGTCGCCGGGTTCACGAACACCTTGTCCTGGAAGACCAGGGGGATGGTGCTCGTGATAGCCGGAAGATAGCTCCCAAGCATAGCGTCCTGGGCCGCATCGAGGACAAGATAGCCCGTGGCGATGCCCGAGTAGGCGTTGGTCCTCGTGATGCCAAAGGCGTGGTCGTGGTACCACATCAGGCGCGTGCTCTGGTCGTTGGGATAGAAGTAATCGGCCTGGCCGGGGACCATGGCCGTGGACAGGTTGTCGAAGATGCTCCCCGGTCCGTTCTGGAAACTGAGGCCGGCCGCATAGCCTGCGCCGCCAGGCGACCACCAGTCAAAGGGGCCGCCGTCGCTGATCCACGGGATGAACCCTCCATGAAGGTGGACGGCGGTGCGGTTCTGGGCCTGGTTGGCGCCCGGGATGGTCGTGTCGACGGGCACGATCGACGTCGACGGCAGCATGTTGGTGAAACGGATGCGCACCGGTTTGTTCCGGCTTGCGATGATCAGTCCCCCCAGGTGGCGCTTGACGGGGTTGTTTGTGTCGTAGTAGCCCCAGAGCGTCGTCGGATTGAGATTGGGATGCAGTTGGTCCGTGAATTCCCCTACGGTGACCTGGTAGAAATCCTGGGCCACTCCGAACGAATTGAGGGCAGCAGGGGTCAGGCAGGGTATGCCGTTTGCATCGCCCAGCGCCGTCAAACCTCGAAGCGGCTGGATCCACTTCGCCAATTGCGGGCTGTACGCCGTTGCGTAGGCCGATTTCGGGAGAAAGAGCGAACCCGGTCCCCCGAAGGCCATGAAGGCCCCGGCGGCAAGCGAGCCCTTCAGGAAATCGCGTCGAGTTATTTTTTTCATTGGAATCCTCCTGTATTTGACATTCTGACAAAAGTTCATCCTTGACTTGTGCAGGGTCGCGGGATGTGCCCATCTGCCAGACGCGTCAAATCCATTCCCTTGTGTGTGCCGATCACCTCCTTTTGATATTTTGTATCAATGCGTTACTATCTGAGCATAGTGAACACGGATTCCCGTGAGCATGCAATCCGGCCAATACCTGATTTTCTGTCAGCCAATGGATGAAGAAAGCGTAAGTCAGCCGCCTTCACTGACGACCGTTTTCCTTCTCGTCTGGCTCGTGCGTCGCCTGCTTGAAATTCCGGATGCCCTTGCCGATGGCGCCGCCGATTTCGGACAGCCTGCCCGCCCCGAACACGATCATGACGATCACCAGGATAATGATCAATTCCTGCATCCCCAGTCCGAACATGGTTTCCTCCTGCAGTGAATAAGGAACGCGCCGGCCGCTTTACAGGGCAGTGCTTCTGCACGGCGCCAAGAGGCCGCAAAATGGACTCTCATGACTGCATCATAAAGAATTCACAACCTGCCACAATCAGGCGCTGCCTTACACAGCCCTGCGAAATGTCTTACGGATTCCTAAGGGAAAAGAGAAAATTTCAGGAGAGTAAAGTTAAGTCGGTCGGGCGAGCCGTTCTGCCGGCAGCGGTCCTCAACGCACGTCGATGGGGATAACGACCTGCAAGGGCCTGCCGCCGGAAGTAAACCGGATGACGATGTTCCAGGGCCCCGTCATGATGAAATTCATCGTTGCGACATGACTCGATCCCCTGGGATTGGTCGGGATGGTGTAGTTCATGGGTACCATGCCGGGCATGGGCGGCATGTAATAGTTGACCAGCACCCGGGAGCCGGTAACGGAGGCGCCCTGCCCGTCGAAGATCTCGATCCTGATTTCGCAGTTCCCCAGGACGGGGGGGTTCCTGTCGAGGGCGACGTCGACGATGAAATTCCCGACCCGCTTCCTGGCCCGGAAATCCCCGGCATCCGACAGGGTTGCGGTCATAAAGACCAGGAGGATGGAAATGGCGAGGATGCTCTTTTTCACGGAGTATTGCGTCATGGTCCGAACGGCGTCACCTTCCTTGTGTCGTTCGATAGCCCTCACTTGTCGCTGGAAACCGAAATGCTCCATTCCATGACGAGGTCTGAATTCAGCACGCCGGCCGTTACGACGGCGCCGAAAAGTATATAGAAGATAAGGGCAACTGCGGTCAATCTCTTCTGATATCCCGGCAGCCACGCCTCCAGGCTGGCCGGTAGCCTGATGGCCGAGAAAAACCCTCCTCCCGTTCCCGTGATGACGCCCGCCAGAAGCGCGATATAGAGCAGATAGCCGACGTAATGGTATTCGCCCTGCAGGAGACAAAAAGGACAGTGGTGCGTGGGCAGGGCATAGAAATACAGGGAGAAGAGCGAGATGAGGGCGACGACGGAAACGACGAGCAATCCCATCGAAAGCGCCGAGAAGACGATTCCGGCCATGCCGCCCCGTTTCAGGAAATAGAGCCCCGCGGCCACGGTGGCCGCGAGCATCGCGTAAAACCCGATTCCCGCCGGGGCGGCCGGCAGTGCGGCGATCGTCGATGCGACGCCCTGCGACTCCGCGCTGAAGAGGCTTCCGCAGCAGGAGGTGATGACGTTTGCCTCGAGACCCGAAAACCATGCGACGGTGCAGAAGGCCTCGACAACGATGACCGGCGCCATGGCGGCCAGAAGTGCATACTTTTTCCTGATCAGCGGGTAGTCGAAGCCCCGGCTGTCGGCGTGGTTGACGACGAGCCAGAGGCCGGACAGAACGACAGCGAGAATTTTCAGAAGCAGGGCGGGGTATCCCCACTGGTTTACATTGAAGGTTCCCGCAGCGCACATGGCGCCCACGAAGAGACGCTGCAGGTCCTCGGCGGTAAAGATGAGGAGGAACAGCGAGATCAGTTCGAACCCGAAGGCATAGGCCGTCATGGTGGAGACCAGGTAGGTTCTGCGCTCCAGCAGGATCTGGGCTTCGCTGCCGCTCGAGAGATCCCAGCTTCTCAGCAGCCGGACACCGAAACAGGCCCCATAGAGCACCATGGCGGCCACGGCGATGGTGCCCACGAGAAGAGACAGTATCCCGGGATGCAGGATCATGTTGGTCACCCCCCTGCCACAATCCGGCCGTCCCTCATCTCGACGATCCGGTCGACGAATTCCGACTCGTAGATTAGGGGGTCGTGACTGGCCATGAGCACCGTTCTTCCCTCGCTGCGAAGCCTCTCCATCCAGGACAGGAAATCCTTCGAGAGCTTCGTGTCCAGGTGTGCCGTGGGCTCGTCGGCGATGATGATGACGGGGTTGTTGATCAGGGCCCTGGCGATGGCGACCCGCTGGGCTTCGCCGCCCGAGAGCCACTCGACGTGCGCATCCGAGCGGTGGGCAACGTCGAAGGCAGCCAGCAGTTCCAGCGCCCGATCCCGCAGGGCGGCGTGCCTTTCGCCGCTCGGATAGGCCGGCAGCATGACATTCTCCAAGGCGCTGATGCCGCGCACGAGGTTGAACTGCTGGAAGACGAAGCCGAAAGCACTGCGGCGTATCGACGTGAGAAATCGCTCGGGCAGACTCGTCACTTCCCGCTCCCCGACGGTGACCCTGCCGGAGGTGGGCTTTGTCATGCATCCGATCATGGACAGCAAGGTCGTCTTGCCCGAGCCGCTGGGACCCTTGAACACGGTTGCGCAGCACCCCTGGAGATGGAGAGACACATCATCAACGGCGATGTACTCGTTGGGCCTGCCCCGGTTGAAGACCTTGGTCACATGTTTCAGCTCAATCATGCAGGGTCACCGCTCTCAGAGTCTCATTACCGAATCGGGGTCGATCGTCGCGGCGCTCCAGCAGGGAATGATCGTCGCCACCGTGTAGGGGACGACGCTGAGGAAGAAGAGCGCCGCCACCTGGTAGGGGTCCACGAAGGGGACCAGGCTGAAATCCGGGTAAAGCACGGACCAGCCCTTCAGGACGGGGGAAAACACGCTCGCCGAGGCGAAGAACACGTGGACGTACGCCGCCGCGATTCCTGCCAGGAAGGCAGTCAGCGAGATGATGATTCCCTCCCAGGTTTTGAGCAGGATGACCTCGGAGGTCTCCCAGCCAACCGCCTTGAGGATGCCGATTTCCCTCTTTTCCTCCATGGAGAGGCTCGTGGCCTTGTCCCAGGCAAAGATCGCGAAGGCGAGTATCGCCCCCAGGAAGATGACCAGTATGAGGCCGCTTCGCCAGTAGAAAAGTGCATCGTAGGTCCGGATGATCTCCTCGCGGAGGATGGGCCTCGTATCAGGGAGCAGGCGACGGATCTTGTCGGCCACGACAGTCGTCTCTCTCGGGTTTCTCACTCGCAGGGTCAGATCGGTGTAGAAGCCCGCCGGAATCCCGAAAAGAGCCCGGAGGTCCTCCTCTGAAATCTCGATGAGATCCGAAGAGACCAGCTCCGAATCGGACGGCAACAGGTCCCGAACTTCAAACGTCATGTATGTCCCGTCGTGAGCCCTGAGAGGGATCATATCGCCCCGCTGCGCCATCAGTGTGCGGGCTACCCCCCGCCCGATCACGACGGTGCCGGGGTGCCCTACGGCATCGGCAGTGGAGAGTAGCGTATAGTTGGCGCCGACGGCGGGCTCGAAGTAGTACCCCCAGAGGCGTCCCCTCGCGTCGGACGTCCCCCTGATCCCGCGGATCTTTTCCAGGTGATCCAATGAGACCAGTTCCTGCCGTCCCGCCATGAGCCTCTGTACGATGACCTCGGGGCTTCCCGCCAGAACATGGGAAGCCTCGCGCCGGATGGCTTCCGTGAAGAAGACAACGGAACCCAGGATGAATACGATGAGAGTGTACAGCACGAGAAGGGCCGTGTTCTTCCTCCAGCGCCGAAGCAGCGACGAGAGAGCAAAGTCGACGATGTGGCGCTGTTTCTCAATCCAGACCATGGCGCCTCAGATGGCCCGGCGGCAGAATCAGCGAGCCCGATGGGAAGTGCTCCATGGCCAGGGGGCTGTCCTGGAAAGCGGAGTTTCTGTCCGCCAGGGAGGGGTTGCGGGTGTATCGCGCGTCGGTGAAGAGGCACAAGTCGCTCAAGCCCATGCTTTCAACAAGATCCGTTTGCCTGGCAAGTGCCGGACCGGCCGCCTCCACGGCCCGGTGAGCGTGAACGGACAGGACCAGCGCCGCCAGCATGCCGAGTGCCGTGATAAGAAAATAGGTGTCGGATTTCCTTAGCGACATCAGTCGAGGCTCCTGATCAGGGCCGGGCTGACCGCGTCGAACGTGATGATGGCCCGCCCCTGGTGATCCCTCAGGAACTCTTCCGCTTCCGGCTTCCCCCCGAAGGGGATGAGTTCCTTCCCCATCGGCCCGTAAACATCGCTCCCGATGACGTAATAGGCTTTCCGGCCATCCACCAGCGTCATTTGGTAGTAATCCGTCACATGGATTTCTGCGATGTCTTCAGCCGTGATGCGCGGATCGTATTTCTTCGGGTTGAAGACGTACTTGAAAAGATCCTTTGCTCCGTCGAAGTAAACCCGGGCGCCGTTGCGAAGGACCGCGACGCAGACAAAGTCGGGATATTTTGCGACGAACATGCCGCATACGGGGCAGCGGTCCGTGCTCGAAGGCCGGGGAGGCGCGGGCTGCGCCGCCTGGAGCGGCGTGGCTGCCGCAATCGCGAGGGCCATGGCAACCGGAACCATCCGTATCGCCAACCTGCTGATCCGGGTCATCGCTGCGTCCCCTTCTCCATCTTCATCTTCATCATTCTTCGCTTTTCGCGGATCATCTTCGTGTCGGCGTACATGTCCTCGTACGTAACCTTCATCGCCTCGTCATAGGTGGCGATCCTGCCGCCGTTCTGGTTGATGAACTTTTCGGCGTCTCCCCTCTGGGTGAAGGCCCATTTGGCATTGCCAGTCATAACCCCCATCTTGCTGCCCCCCACAACCCACGTTGCCAGTTCGGCGTCGATGAGCGACTTCGTGCCGAAATCGGCCACCAGAACAGCCTTCGGGGTCTTGTCGATGTTCAGTGCGAGGTCCACGGCGGCGCAATGGATGCTGCAGGTTCCCACGACCGTCCCGTCGGCGTACTCGATGAGCATGCGGCTGTGAGCAAACTTTCCCCGGTCCATGCCGCAGTATTTGCAGGCCGGTTGCTTTTGGATGTCGTCCTGAGCCGTCGCGGGCATCGCCAGGCAGAGAAGAGCAATCGCCACAAATACCGCAGTTGCCGTTCTGTACATGTTCATCGTGTTAATCTCCTTTCCATTCTATATTTTCGGTTGTTTATCTCTGCTTGAGGGATTGCAAGGTCAATCAGGAAACGGCATGCCTCGTAGAGGACTTCCCAATTTTTCCACGGTGCTGAATGATAGAAAGGACTACTGTCGATAGGTGACAGCTTACACATCCGTTGACATTTATTCTATCGGAGATAGGCTGAAGAAATGTTATCCAAAGCCTTAGCAGTTTCTCAGTGGAAGGATGAGCCTTCTCCGGCCTGCATCCGCGCAGACCGTTGGCCGGCGGCGGATTGAACGAAAGCAATGCATTGGATTCGCGGGAAGAGGATCTTGCGAAAATTCTTAGACATACAGCGGACGTGGACGATCGACGTAAAACCCGGCGGCGGCAGAAAGCCCATGCCGCCCCGAGATCTTTGANGCCATTTTGATTGAGCTGCGCACAAGCTCCAGTGGAGAGTTCTTCCGAAGGAGCGTTTCGGCAGTCCCTGTGCCGATCTCACGCACTTCATGGGTGGATGAAGCCCGGCTTCTTTGCGGCACTGTGGCAGGCGGGTCTGGCCGAATACGGCGAGATGGAGGGCCTCGCCTGGCGTCGGCAGAGCATCGACGGGTCCATGATCGCGGCGGGGAGATTCTTCCAAACGCGATTTCGACGGCCTCATCTATCAGAGAAGTATCGCCGGTGCCTCCCGGCAGCCATTGGATCCGGGTCGGGGGAGCGATCAAAGGGATCTCTTTCCGGATCATGAAACTCCAGGTTGCTGTTCCTGTCCGTGATCCTGGATCAGAGAAGGCCGTACTTCTTCGAAACCGGGTCCTCACGGGGCTTTTCGAGAGGATGTCCCGCATCCTTCCAGGCCTTCACCCCGCCCTCGAGGTAGTGGACGTCGATGAACCCCATGTCTTTCAGCTCTTTTGCGGCCCGGGCCCCGTTCGGACCGTAGCTGCANGTCGTCACAACTGACTGGTTGCGATCCTGCAGGCGGGGGTCGCGAAAGGCATCGGGCAATTCCAGATCGGCGCGAACGGCGAGCATCCCCAGCGAGATGTTGATCGATCCCGGGATCATCCCCGTCACCTGTGTTTCCTCGGCATCGCGTACATCAACGACCAGGGTGTCTTCCTTCCTTCTCATGCGCAGCTCCACGTCCGCCGGCGTGACTTTGTGCACCTCCGCCATGGCCGCCTTGGCCATCTGCATAAACGTCTTGGTCATTGTCGTCTCCTTTCGGCAATATGTCCCGGATAGGAAAGTAAATAACTTCTTACATTAAAACAGATCGATCCAGGGGCTTCTATCGGGCCGCCTCTGATTTATGGCTTCAAGGTGCCTGATAAACGCATCAGGCAGGGGATGAGGGAGAAGGGGGGCAAAGAAACGATCGGGGTGATCGATCACGGCTTAGCGGAGCGAAGAAAGGAGTTTCTCGACCGGCCAGGCGTTGATGGTGTCCTGCTTCTCCGCCCAGCCGCGGCGGGCCTGGACCTTGGCCTTTTGGGGGCCCACTCCTTCGACCCGAACGATCTCGTCGAGATCGATGGGCATCTTCTCCTTGAATTCCTCGTAGTACCGGAGCATTCCCGTGGTCAGGATCTCTTCGATTTTTTTTGCGATATTCTCGCCGATGTTCGGGATCTCCCTGAGTGCCTTGACGCCCCCTTTCCGATAAATATCCCCGATGTTGTCTTTCAGCGTTTCGAGCGTAAGGGCGGCTTTCTGATAGGCGTAAGGCTTGAAGGGCACACTGTCCATCTCGAAAAATTCCGAGATCTCGTAAAACATCCTGGCGATGTCCCGGTTCTTCATGTGTCGGCCTCGTCATTCTGCACGGAACACTCAATACTGCCTCATGGATCCTCTCTACGTTAGTGCACTTGCAGGCAATAGTCCATGACCCTAGTGCGAGCGGACCGGGAATCAACCCTTCAGAGCGACAGNGATGACAGCTCAAAGAGACGCAGAGGAGCGCTTATTTTTCAGACAGGCCAATTTTAAAACTTGACATTCCACCATTTCTTCAGCTAGCTGATATCAAACATGACGTGCGTTTCATGTTCTCCCCTGTACAGAATTTGACCCGATATAGACCTGGATTTCCTGATTGTCTTTCTCGATTCCGCTTCTGATTTGTTGAAACATCATTCCGTGTCTTCTTTCGTAACAGAGGGCTCTGAACGAGGGGATCATTTTTCGCCGGCCAAGACTCGTGATGAATGGTTCCATGCATCTTGTTCGGCGCGGATGGCTAACGCTGACAGCAGAGAGGAGAAGGCTATGAGGAGAAATCTCTTGGGCGTCCTTCTTGCGTTTGCCTTTGTGATCTCGACGAGCGCCGTTTCCGCCCAGGACATGGGCATCGTCACGGGGAGCAAGAAAGGCACCTATTATCAGTTTGGGCTGAACATGTCGGAGCTGGTGAAGCCGCGGGGGGTGAAGCTCAGAGTCGACGATTCCCAGGGATCGGTGCAAAATGTTTACTCNGTGTTCAAGGCCCCCGACACCCAGCTGGGCATCGTCCAGTCGGACGTGCTGGCCTTTGTTGCCAAGATCGGGACCGATCCTGTTTTGCAGAGAATCGCGGCCAAGATCAAGATGGTCTTCCCGTTTTACAATGAAGAGGTCCATCTGCTCGCGAACAGCGAAGTGAAAGACTTCGACGATCTGAGCGGAAAAATCGTCGCCATTGGAGAGGAAGGCAGNGGTATTTATCTGACCGCGCGACTGTTGTTCGAAGCCTCCGGCGTGAAACCGCGGGACATGCTTGCGGTGGGGCCTGTCGATGCCCTGGCGCTGCTGAAAAAGGGGGATATCGACGCCCTGTTTTATGTCGCCGGCCTCCCGGTCAAGCTGTTCGCGGAAGATGTGGCCGCGGACGATCATCTTGCCCTGGTTCCCATCACGAACAAAGACATTCTTGAATTCTACCCGGCCGTGCAGATTCCCGCGAGCACTTACGCGTGGCAGGCCCAGGCCGTCAACACCGTTGCCGTGAAAGCCGTGCTCGTCTCCTACGATTTCAGGGGGTCGAACTGCGAGAACGTCGGGAAAGTCGCCAAGATCGTTTACGACAATCTCGAATGGCTGAAAACGAACGGTCACCCGAAATGGGAAACGGTCGACCTGAACGCGCCGTTGAAGGGGTGGGAGCAGTATGATTGCGTCACAAAGACGGTGCAGCCGGCCAAGCGCAGGGCGCCCGAGAAACCGCGCGTCGTCAACCCCGTCATGGACGCGATAAAAAAAATGTTCTCGGAGTAACGAGTCGCCGGGCGCGCGAACCGTCAATCGGAACCATCGCGCAACGGAAGGAAATCGGGGTGGCGGAAATCATGTATTTGTCTCATTTCGGGCTCCAGGAGAAGCCATTTAAAACCAGTCCCGACCCGGGGTTTCTGTGGCTCGGGGCGAGCCGCAGGGATGCGCTTGCGACCCTGGTGCGCAACGTTCTCGATGA
>JGI20214J51088_10001261_pt1 | contig 17308 bp, 14 predicted proteins | sample WetSurMetagenome_FD_51088 | JGI IMG/M metagenome (IMG submission 51088) | reverse complement strand
AGTAATATCCGTAAAATAAATAAAATTACAATAAAATGAATTATCTAAAAATTTAACAGTATCTTAAGAACATCTTGCCAAATTATAAGAAGTAAAAATATTAACAATAACTTAAACAAAAAAATTTCATAAACTACTACTATTTTTGCTGTAATATTTTCCCCGTTCTTTCTTTGTAGACTCAAAAAACTCTATAGACTCTACGAACTATATTTTCCCTTTTTTTAATCATAATATATAAATAATATGAAAAGAGCCGCAATGTAGTTATAAGGTTTATAAAGTTATAAAGTTTTTATAATATATAGTTTCATTTTTTTGTTTTATTATTTAAATTATGATTTATGAGTAAAATATTAACCATTTTCCTTTTTCTATTTTCTATTCAACTATTCGCCCAGGATTTATCCGATTCCGAAAAGCAAATATTTATATATCAGGATACCCGCTCGCTCGGAGATAACAGAGAATTACTTAAATATCTCGATTCAAAAAACAATAACCTTGTTATTAAGACTCTTTACGCACTTGCAAACATATCAGATTCCTCGACTGTAGACGATATTGCAAAAATTTTAATCTCGACGCACAACGAAGATAAAAGGTCAGCCGCAGCTTTCGCTCTCGGGCAAATCCCCTGCGTTAAGTCAAACGAATTCTTGTTAAAAGCTATGAATTCCGAAACAAATAACGCCGTACTATCCGCAATTTTAGACGCAATTGGTAAAATCGGGAATGAATATTCTTTGAATTTTATATTTGAGTATAAAAACAACGATGAAGAAGTTCTCAAAGCAAAAACGCTTTCCATTGCCCGCTTCTTTATCAGGAATATAAAATCCGAAGATGCTGTTTCTTTTATTTATGGCGCTGCGAATTCCGATTTATATATGTCAGTTAAAAAACTTGCAGCCTACGCTCTGTATAGGACAAGAAATAAAGAGCTTCTCGCACCCGCACACGAGACATTAATAAAACTGATACAAAATGAAAATGAGTTTGTACGTATGTGGGCATTTTCCGCACTTGGCTCATGTAGGGATATTAAAGATTTAGATTACATCATAGAAAAATATTACAATGAAAAAAGCTGGCAGGTAAAAGTAAATATCCTGAATTCTCTTCCTTCATATAAAAAAGAAAGTGAAGATATTTTAAACGATAAACTTGCGGCAATGCTTTTTTCTTCTTATGATGATGTTAATCCAAACGTAAGGCATACGGGATTGAGAGTTACCGCTTTGCTTTTTTCAAATCTAACAAAACCAAATTCCGTTCTTGAAGATGTAAAAAGTCACATTGCGTGGTTTTTCCCGCCTGATAAAGCCGTCGAGTGGCAGGATAAATGTGAAGCAATTCTTGCATACGGAACAATTTTTAAAGATGATGTAAAGCAAGAGCTTCTGCTTAAAATGTCCGAAACAGAAAACGAAGATTTAATTCCTTATATAATTAAAAGTTTTCAGTTTTTTAAAGACGGAATGATATATAAAGAACTTACCGATTCAGTTGGTGCAAGGGTCAGAAGATATAATAAAATGAAAAATCAGGATTTCGGCGAAATGGTACAGGATGAAACATTGGCAAAGGTCTACAGGGCTTATGTGGAAACTCTTTCGGTACTTAAAAATAAAGTTGACGAAGAAAATCAAAAGCGTATAATGCTCATACTCACAAATTTCACCGGCTCAAAAGACCCATCAATTTTGGACATTTGCTTTACTGCTTTGAACGATTCAATTTATAACAGCTTGAGAAACAATATTAAAATGGTTTTACTTATGGATTACAAAGAACTTTCGTATCCGAAAGATAAAGATGCTATGATACTTTTTATAAACGAATTTGGCGAGCTTAATATGAACGATGCCGAAAATATTTTGAAAGAAAACCTGAATTCCACGAGTTATGATATTTGCAGGACATCCGCAAACGCATTGAAAAAAATCACCGNTAAAGATTATACTTTTAAAACTTTACGCAGAACCGATTTTGATTGGGATTATATGAGTAACCTTGATAAGAAAAGATTTGCAACGTTGGTTACCGAAAAAGGAAATATCAAAATAAAACTTCTGCCCGAAGTTGCACCTTTTTCCGTAATGAACTTCGTTAAACTTGCTGAAAAGAAATTTTATGACAATACCACTTTCCCGCGTGTCGTTCCTAACTTCGTAATTCAAGGCGGCGACCCGCTGAATAACGGTTATGGAGGACCTGATTATTCGATTCGTTCCGAGTTTTCGCCGCTTCATTACGAGAGAGGAATCTTCGGTATGGCAAACGACGGAAACGATACGGAAGGGAGCCAGTTTTTTATTATGCATTCTCCTCATTATCACCTCGACGGAAAATATTCTATTTTCGGGGAGGTTGTAGAAGGTATGGATGTAGTGGATAATATTGCTTTTTCGGATAAACTTAAAACAATAATTATTTCAGAAAATTAATTTCATATTTAAAAACTATTTATTTAAATAATTTGTTAATATATTATCATAACCGTAGTTAAGTTATATTTCAATATTATACTTTTAAAAAAAATCTAAAAAAAATAAAGGATTAAAATTATGTTATCACAAAAGCTTCAAGATGCATTTAATACCCAAATCAACAAGGAATTATTTTCCGAATATCTTTATCTTTCTATGGCAGCGTATTGCTATTCGCAGGATTTAGACGGATTCGCAAATTACTTTATGGTGCAAACGCAGGAAGAGCATTTCCACGCAATGAAGATGTTTAACTTTGTTACCGATTGCGGCGGAAAAGTAATATTAACACCCATCGCAGGACCTGAAGTTGAATTTAAATCAATTTTAGAGATTTATGAAAAGACATTAGCTCACGAACAGTTCATAACAAAATCCATTAACGAATTGACGAGTCTTGCCATCAAAGAAAACGACCACGCATCGGCAAGTTTTCTAAAGTGGTTTATAGATGAACAGGTTGAAGAAGAAGCAACAGTTACAAAAATTCTCAGTAAGTTAAAACTTATTAAAGGCGAAGGGCAGGGGCTCCTGATGCTCGATACAGAGCTTGCCGCTCGTGTATTTACTCCGCCTGCCACCAACGTATAAATATAATTTTTAAAAGAACGCCTGTTTCTTACAGGTGTTCTTTCTTCTTTACAATTTTATAACTCTTATCATTTTTATTTGTTGTTTTTTATTACCGATAAATACTTTATATTTGAATTAGAATTATTATGGAGGAAAATAAAAATGAAATCTTATCTTTTTGTGACCCTGTGTGTTTTTCTCTTTTCTAATATTGCACTACCACAAATAAATTATAATTACGATACAAATAAATGGGTTAGTTTAAGTGCTAATAGAATAAATTCTATTTTTATTTATCGTGGAATATTTAATAAAAGCTATGTATATCCAAGTGGTTCCGGCTTTGAGTGGCCGAAAGATTCTAATAAATATGCCGTCTATTCTTCCGGTCTTAATATTGCCGCAAAAGTCAACGGGCAGCTTAGAATGGCTTCGGCTTCTTTCATAGGGGAATATGCCCCTGGTTACTGCGTAAACGGAAATTTTTATACAAATTTATATTTTAAAATTTACAAAGTCAGTAAAAGTGAAAACGCACAAACAAGCTGGGATTGGGCTAATTGGGGACAAATGGTTCCGTATGGCGCTCCATATATTGATGTAAATAACAATAATATTTATGAACCCACTATAGATACACCCGGAGTGAGAAACGCAAAGCAAACCATTTTCTATTGTATGACCGACGCTGATTATAGTTCGCATAATCCCGGTGAGGGTTTCGGTGGCGGGACTCAACCGCTTGGCGCAGAAGTTCATATGACTGCCTGGGCTTACGATTCACCCGGCTTGCAGGATGTTCAATTTATTAGTTATGATATTATTAATAAAAGTACAAATATTTGGAATGCTACTTATATAGGAATATTTTGCGACCCTGATTTAGGAGATGGAGATGATGACTATATCGGATGTGATACTTCTTTAAAACTTTCATATTGCTACAATGCCGATAACAATGATAATATTTATAGTGCAAATCCACCCGCTGTAGGTTTTAGTTTGTTGGTAAGTCCTTTAAATAGAATTATTACTCCAAATATCCGGTTAGGTTTATCTTCTTTTATTAACGTTGCCAAGTCATCAACGGGGTATCCTGTATGTGAATTTGAACCTAGCGGCGAACCATATAAAGCATATTTAAGGTTGTGTGGATTTAAAAATGATTCTACGTGTTATCTTGACCCAACACAAAATCCGCCTAAAAAAACTAAATATTGTTTTACCGGTGACCCGGAAACAAATACAGGTTGGACAGCATACACAGGCATTATTGCAAATTGCAATCACGATTCTATGGGTAATGTTGTTCCTTATTACCCTTCCGATAAAAAATTTCTTTTTTCTTCCGGTGCAAATAATTTTGATATAATTCCCGGTGAATCACAAAAATTCGTTATTGCACAAATGATTGCAAGAGGTTCAAGCAATTTAAACTCCGTAACATTACTAAAAATTCTCTGTGAAAATATAAGAGCATTTTATGAACAAAATTTCCCTATTGGGATTAACCAGGTTTCAACCGAGATTCCTCGAGAATATAAATTAATGCAAAATTATCCAAATCCTTTTAACCCGGCTACAAATGTCAAATATCAAATTGCAAAAACCGGATTTGTTTCTATAAAAATTTATGATGTACTAGGAAAAGAAATCGAAATCCTCATTAACGACAAACAAGATGCCGGAACGTATGAATTAACTTTCGACGGAAGTAAATTAGCTTCAGGAATTTATTTCTATAAAATTTCTGTCGGTGATTTTACACAAACAAGAAAAATGATTTTACTAAAATAAAAATTGAAAATTTAAATTTAAAAAATTAAAAACCAAAATTTAAATTTTTCTTAAAATAAATAAAACCGTTAAAACGGTTTTGACTTCTTTTAAAAATTAACCCACGGATAAATCCGTGGACTGAATTTAATAACTAAAACTTTAAATTTATAAACTTTCTAATATTTCAATCTTATAATCTTCAATCTTGCAATCTTCTAATCCACTAACTTAATAACTCAATATACCTAATAACTACTTCCTCTTCGCCGTAAATACTCCGTTCGGTTGATTGAAAATTAACTCCGTAATTTTTCCGGATACTTCCGAAAATTTTACGCTGAATCCCGATAGGTCTTTAAGATCAAATTCATTGTTTCCCATTGGTATCAATTCGTAATCCGGCTGTCCGGGAACGGTCAATATCAAGGTGTTTGTTCCCCTTGTAGTTATTTTCGTAACCACTCCAGAAATTTCATATTCGCCAACATACTTTTTGAGGCTCGATTCGTCTACATTTTTTCTCTCAACGATTCTTTTAAATTCTATGTCTTTGACTCCATCCTGAAGCGGAATAGTAATTTTATCTATATCACCTTTTATATTTGAGTAAAAAGAAATCTTTATATTCGGAATTTCATCATTTTCCACCACTTCAAAAATATCGTAATGATAATGCTTCAACACTGCTTTCTTTGTATGGAAAATAGCATTTAAATTATCTCCATTCATAGTTATTTCAACCAAGCCATATGCAGGATGTTCATACTTCCCGATATAAGCTTTTAAAGGATGTGATGGTTCTGTTCCCTCTACCCGGTTCGGGTCTTTTTTTCCTTCTTGTTCTTTTGCCATTTCTTTCGCTTTTTTTATGTCGCCTAATAACTTGCTACTCCAGTTTATTTCACTTAATCCAAGTATTTTATCTACTGCGTAATTTCTAGTAACGGAAGGAAAAGATGTCCCGTTCATATTTGTCAGCACCACCACACCAATGCTGTCTTTTGGAAGGAAACAGGTTGATGCAGAAAACCCGTCAATGTTTCCACCGTGCTCCAATCTTAAATGTCCCCGGTAGGATGTAATCATCCATCCCATACCATAAGTACTATAAAATATTTCATCGGTTATCCCGCTTGGAACTATCATTTGTGGGGTCTGTGTCTGCCTTAAGGCACCTTCGGAAATTACCTGGGTTCCGTTGAACTTCCCGCTGTTAATCTGCATAATCAACCAGTTTGCCATCTCAACAATGTTTGAATTAATAGAGCCGGCCGGACCCATTGCGCCGATGTCATAAAACGGGATTTCTTTTACGCTGTCATTTTTTTCCGCATAAGGTTTTGAATAATCCGACGATTTTTGAGAATCAAAAACAGAAAAATTAGAAGATTTCATCCCAAGTGGTTCAAATATTTTTTTTGCAATAAAATTTTCCCAGCCATCTCCCGAAACCTGCTCTACAAGAAAACCCGCGACGGCATACATTCCGTTTTGATACTGCCATACTTCTCTAAATCCTTTGCTCGGTTCAAGATATCTCAATCCGTCCACAATATCTTTCCTCGATAAATTATCGGCACCATACCATGCAAAATCATGCCTCGGTAGTCCCGAACGGTGACAGAGTAAATCTCTGACTGTTATGTGTGTTGTTACATAATCATCTTGTAGTTTGAAATTAGGATAATATGTTATTACGGGTTTATCAAAATCCATTTTTCCTTCGCCTACAAGAAAACAAACTGCCGCTGATGTAAATGCTTTCGTACAGGAACCAATTGCAAATAATGTATTAGAAGTTACCGGTAAATTATTCTTAACGTCCCTTAGCCCGAATCCCTTTGTGTAAACAATTTTATCGTTTTTTACTATAGCAACAGCACATCCCTGTATTTTCCAATCTTTCATTGCCTTTTCTACATACTGCTCATAACCATTCAGATTTAAATCATCCTGTGCATAGATATTTAGAGATAAAAAAAATAAGACAACTAGAGTTAAATTACATATTCGGTTTTTCATAGGAATTATTTTTATAGTTTATATTTATTATTTTAAGACTGATACGGATTATTTAAGATTCATCCGTAAATTACAATTGTTACAAATTCAGTATTTTAATTTTAAAAATAAAGTATAAAGATGTATACCATCCAGTGGATTGAAAAATTACCTAACTATTTACTGTTTATTATTTCTTCATTATTTGTAATCATACTTGGATTTTTCGATTATTTATCGGGAACAGATTTATCTTTTTATATATTTTATGTTGTACCCGTTTTGTTTATTACATGGTTTGCTGGAAAAAGGTACGGTTTTATTGTTTCATTGTTCTGTTTTGCATCCTGGTATATAGATACATTTTACCATAGAGGCATTGAATTAAGTTCTATGGTGCTTTTCTGGAATATACTTGTTGAGTTATCTTTCTTCGCTTTAATAATCTTTTCTGTTTCCGCTTTAAGAAAAGCAATAGAAAAACAGGAAGAAACAGAGCGGCAAAAAATAGACAGGGAATTATCAATAGCAAAAGAAGTTCAGCAAAAACTTTTTCCTCAATCTTCCCCCGAAATAAAAACCGTGGATTATAACGGCTTTTGCAAACCGGCCGAAGCTGTGGGAGGGGATTATTACGATTATTTCAGAATTAACCAAAACGAAACAGCATTTGCAATCGGAGATATTTCCGGGCACGGTTTATCGTCTGCACTCTTAATGGCGGGGCTCGTAGGGTTTGTACGCAGTAACGCAATATTGTATAATGATGACCTTAAAATATTTATGGATAAAGTAAATAATCTTATGTGTGAATCCACAGATGGAAGCAAGTTTGCAACGTTCTTCTATTCCGTTTATAACTCCGAAACAAAAATATTGAAATTTGTAAACGCAGGACATAACCCACCTCTTTTATATAAATTAAAAACGAAAACTTTCGAAGAATTAAAAACAGATGGTTTTATCATCGGAGGCATCTGCGATTTCAAATATAAAGAAGCAATCGTTAAACTCGACGGCGATGATTTGCTTTTGTATTACACCGACGGTATAACGGAATATTTTAACAAAAAAGACGAACAGTTTGGAGAAGACAGACTTAAAAATGTAATTGAAAAAAATTATAATCTCTCTGCTAAAGAAATGTGTAATAAAATAATCGAAGAAGTGCAAAAATTTTCAGAAGGCAAAGAGCAAGCAGACGATATGACACTGCTTGTTATTAAATTAATTTAACTTAAAATGACCTTTATTCAAAAAGAGTTTTTTCTTTCACTAAAAAAAAGGGGCTTCCACTTAATCACAAACGAGATATTAAATAATATCCCCGAAATAAAAAATATTAAAACAGGAATTGCAAATATCTTTATACAGCATACTTCGGCATCGCTTACTATCAACGAAAACGCAGACCCGACTGTAAGGGAAGATATGGAAACACACTTCAATAAAATGGTACCGGAAGAAGGAGATTATTATCATCACATATCTGAAGGTCTCGATGATATGACTTCACATATTAAATGCTCTATTCTCGGAAGCAGTATTACTATACCGGTTAAAGACGGGAAATTAAATCTCGGTACGTGGCAGGGAATTTATTTATGTGAACATCGCAATTATGGCGGAAAAAGAAAGTTAGTAGTTACTCTTTTAGGGGGGTAAAGTTTTTTATATTATATTTTTACAAAATGTGTAAAGAGCCCAAGTAAAATTAGAACAATTCCTGCAATTGCTCTTTCATATTTATCGAGGAAATGTAATTTTTCGCTTAACTTTTCTAAACTTCTTCTTCCAAAGTCTACAAGAAAAATCATAAACGAAACGGTAACCACAAGATATATAAAAGATAAAATCAATATTCCTACCCAGCCAACCGAACCTGCGGTAAAGTAGTATGCCTCGATTTCTATACACGGGGAAAAAAACATTAATGCTCCAAGCGAAAACACAATTGCCAATTTGGATTTTTTATCGCTTTGTTTAATATCATCCGTATCGATATGATGATGGTGATGGTGTGGTTTAAGAAAATTAAGTGAAATATAAATTACCCCAAAAAGTACAAGGACGCCCGGAGCTATTATACCCGTTATAGTTTCGAGGGAGTCGTTGAGTTTATATCCCACAAAACCAACTATTATTCCGATAATAATGGTGCTCGTGATATGTGCAAATCCCGTGATAGCCGTAACCAGCAAGGTTTCGCTCCTTGTCCATTTTTCCGATTTACTAATGGCAACAAGCGGAAACCAGTGGTTTGGTATCAACGCATGGGTAACGCTAAGAATCAAACTTCCTATTAATATCTGCAGCATAATTTTATTTTATAAATAATTTAACCATCGAGATATTCAAGAACATTTTAAAAATACAAATTTGCAGGGTTATTAAAAATGAACTATTAATTTTATTTCTTAATCCGTTCGCCTAATGCAACAAGAAGTTTTTTAATAATTACTCTTGTTGGTTCGTGTATTAATTTTCCTTCCGAGTCGAATTTTTCTTTTGCAAAAGTTACATAGACCTCCGGCTTATTTAAAATATGCATATTTACCGCAAATGCTATCTGTCTCAGATGCATTTGCGCCCTTACCGTTCCCAATGCTCCCGGCGAAGCGCCCATTATTGCCGTGGGTTTTTCGTTAAACGGCTGTGTCGACATTTTAGATGCCCAATCTATTGCGTTTTTTAAAACACCGGGAATCGAGTAATTATATTCGGGTGTTGTAATAAGCAAACCGTCTGCGGAAGAAATTTTTTCCGAAAAAAATTTAACACTTTCTGGAATTTCTTTCGTCCTTTCGTCATCATTAAACATAGGTATTCCACTTATATCTAAAATTTCGATATCCATATCTTCCGGTTTTAATTCAAGTGCCGCATTTATTAATGCGCTATTGTAAGAATCTTTTCTTAAACTACCCGAAAAAGCTACGATTTTTATTTTGTTTAGCATAACATTTATTATTATAAAATTTTTAAAATAATTTGTATCAAGTATTCAGTATTCAGTATTCAGTATTCAGTATTCAGTATTCAGTATTCAGTAGTCAATTTAAAGTTTTTATTACTCATTAATCATTAATCATTAATCATTAATCATTATTCCTTACTTATTATTCTATCCTACCATTGGTATCTCGATTAATAATATCTTTGAATCTGATTCTGATTTTATACTCACTATTTTTACATCTTCGATTCCCATGCCATCTCTGTTATTCAGCAATTCATCTTCTGCCATTATCTGTCCACTCATAATAAAGATATAAACACCGTTACCGCTTCTTTTTATTTTGTAATCGATATTTTTACCCTTATCCAATTCAACCAGAGAAAAATATGCATCCTGATTTATCCAGAGTGTATCGTCACTTTTTTCAGGTGAAACAACAGTTAAAATTTCATTTTTCATTAAAAACGGGTCAAAAATTTTCTGGTCATAACGTGGTGCGATATCGTGCTCCTTCGGGAATACCCAGATTTGCAAAAGATTGACTTCTTCTTTATCAGAAGCGTTATATTCCGAATGTGTCAGACCGGAGCCTGCAGACATTACCTGAATTTCATTTTTGATAATCACTTCTTCGTGTCCCATACTGTCCCTGTGAGCAAGAGAACCTGAAATAGGAATTGTAACAATTTCCATATTTTCGTGCGGATGAGTTCCGAATCCTTCGCCCGGCAGAATTATATCGTCGTTTAAGACTCTCAGCATTCCGAAATGCACCCTGTCTTTATCATAATACCCGGCAAAGCTGAATGTGTGATAGGTTTTTAACCACCCGTGATTAAAATAACCACGAGAATTTGCTCTGTGTATCACTGATTTTTTTGATTTCATATCACTGATTTAAAAATTTTAATTTAAATAATTTATAAATATCTTCCAATGTTTCGCTTTCTACTTTTTTCTTTCTACTTTTAATTTATTTTGCTATTATTTTATAACTAATACCAAATTTATCGCTTATCATTTTATCTCCGAGATTTTCAAAGAACTTTCCTGAGCCGTATTTAATTTCCCATTCAGTTCTATCTACATCGAAATCTGCGAATGAACTTAAAATACCGTTTTCGATTTTAATCGAAGCCGGGAAGGAAATACTTTTAGTAATACTTTTAATAGTAAGGGTTCCGCTAACGGTATAATTAAAATTCGGTTTTGCGGCATCGCTCAGAGGTTCAACATTTATAATTTCAAATTTGGATGTCGGGAATTTTTCAACCGAAAAGAAATCTTCCGATTTTAAATGCGTAATTAGTTTATTATTCCATTCCGCATCTTCCAAATCGAGGTTTACTATGGTTTTCATATTCATTTCAAAACTACCGCCGACGACAGTATTTTGAGCGAGATTGATTTCACCTTTTGAGATTTTAATGGTGCCGTTATGTTGACCGGTTACTTTTCTTCCGAGCCAGTTAATCGAGCTTGCTGAGGTATCGACTTTTAATACCTGGGTACCTTTTTTTGTTTCACCGGATTTTTCACTTGAAAGCATTTTTACTTCTTTGCCGGATTTTCCGCAACCGGTAATTAAAGTAACTGCTATAAGTAATGCAACCGATAACATTGTATACAAGTAGATGTTGTTTTTGATTTTTGTTTTCATATTATTTTTGTTTTTTAAAAAATTTCTTTTTGCTTTTCTTGTTCCCAAACTCAGTTTGGGAACAAGGACAACGCATGGCAGTATATCAGCCGCGTAATTTATCCAATAAAATGTTTAATTTTTTTGCTTCTTCTTTTTTAAGTGTACTAAGTTTTTTGTTCCATTCCGCCCGATAGCCGTCTATATTTTTAAGAAGGCTTAAACCTTTTTCGGTGATTACCACATCTACCGAGCGGCGGTCTTTTTTGCAAATTCTTCTTGTTACCAAAGCTTTTAATAAAAGTTTATCAACGATTCTCGATGCATTAGAAGATTTATCGAGCATCCTCTCGATTAGCGTATTCACCGTAGTCGGATTCGGGTGTTGTCCTCTTAAGATTCTTAATAAATTATACTGCGGTAATGTAAGTCCAAAGGGCTTCAGGTGTTTGACGCTTATCAAATTCATCCAGTTTCCGGTGAAAAGGACATTGATTACAAGTTTTTCGTGCTCACTGTTAAATCTTTTTTGTTTTATTTCTTCTTCAAGTTTCATATTCATTTGTATTTAATGTTATTACATTATATGTATATACACACAAAACAGGATAAATATTTAATAAGTTCCAAACAGAGTGCACATCCCGTAAACGGGACGCATAGAACGCGGAGTGTGGAGATTCAGTAGAAACTGTAAAAACAATTACGATTTAAAACCCGTACTCAACTCTTGATAACTGCAAACAGGGGGATATGAAAATCCGCTTTTTGCGGTATATACTATTTAAATTGCATTATTTATATTGTTTATATATTTTTTACGGCAGTTAACAGATGTTTTTTGTAAGAGGATTGGATTAATTGCTTTAAATTCTGTATTTTTATAATTAACAATGGAATTATGTGAAAATTCACTCCGCTAAGCGGGATTGTTTGACTAACATACTGAAAAGCGGGATGAGTCTCACGAATTAAATTACAGGCAAATGAATTTACAAATTAAAACTTCACTTAAGGTAGGCATATTTTATTTTGCTTTCGGGCTATTAGTAATACTGTTTTTTGCCGCTACTTTTAAATTACCTTTTGAGATTCTGCTGCTTTCGTTGCTGTTTTTAATTTTAACCGCAGGAATTTTCGGTTTTGTTATTTATATGATTTTGAAAAAAGACCTTCCGGAAAGTAACACCAAGACGGAGGTGAAAATCCCCGAAGAATCAGTAGAAATAAAAGAAAAGTACAATAAGCTCCTCGGCGAAAAAGAAAAAATAGAAATTTTAAACGAAGCAAAGACGCGGTTCCTCTCAAATATGAGCCAGGAAATCAGGACCCCTATGAGCGGAATAATAGGTATGACGGAACTGCTGCTGTTGACAAACCTGACGAAGGAACAAAAGGAGTATCTGGAAATTATAAATTTCTCATCGAGCACGCTGCTTGCTATTATAAACGATATACTTGATTTTTCACGAATCGAGACCGGAAAATTAAAACTTGAAAAAATAGAATTTAATATAAAAGAATTAATATATAAGACGTCGCAGATACTTGATTTCGATGCAAAAAGAAAAAGATTATCTTTGAATATCGGCATCGATGAACGAATTAATTATAATGTTATAGGCGACCCGCTGAGAGTTAACCAGATATTAATAAATCTTTTGAAGAATTCTGTAAACTCTACAGAAAAAGGAAATATCGAGCTCGAGCTAAGGGAAACTGCACGAGAGCAAAACAAAACCTGGCTGGAGTTTAAAATTACGGATACGGGCTGTGGAATGTCAAAAGAGAAGCTGGGATTGTTATTCGGAGACATCAACGGAAAAGAACTTTTAGATGAGATACCGACTTTTGAGTACAAGGGTACGGGGCTCGGGACTGCAATAGTAAAACACCTGCTCTTGCTTATGAAGGGAAAAATGACGATTGAAAGCGTAGAAAACGAGGGCTCTGTATTTACACTTGAAATTCCTTTTGAATCAGCTGTTCCGCACATTACTAAACCTAAGGAGACAGCGAAAGAACAGGCACCGGGGGTCTCAACAAGAAAAGCAAACATTTTGGTTGCAGAGGATAATATAGTTAACCAGAGACTTGTAAAAGAACTACTTATAAGAAAAAATTTCGATGTAACAATTGTCGAGAACGGGCTGAAAATATTCGACATTTTAGAGCAGTCTAATTTCGATATTATTTTAATGGATATACAGATGCCTGTAATGGACGGTCTTGAGGCAACCGCAATAATAAGGGAAATAGAAAAAGGAACAGGAAAGCATATTCCCATAATAGGTATTACCGCATATTCGGTAAAAGCAGATAAGGAGAAATGTTTAAGTGCTGGAATGGATGACTACCTGGCGAAACCATTTATAAAAGAAGAATTTTATAGCCTGATTGAAAAATACCTTGCAAAGACTAACGGAGCTTAGTAATCGGTTATATTAAATAAGTTTTTTTACTTTTCATCGCTGAATTTTTTGTGTAATATTTTTGTTTTTATAGGAACAGGGAGAACAAAGATTGTATTGTTTACGATACAGGGAAAAACATTTGATGAAAAGTTATTTTAAACGTTTTTTATCCTTCTGTTTTTCCTCAAGTTTAATTTTCGTAATTTAAACAATTCAATATATAAAATTTTTAAAGTATTATACCCAAATTTGTTCCGATGTCCGATAAAAAAGCATACATAAACGAACAGGTAATTTGCTATCACTGCGGTGATACGTGCAAGGATAAAACTGTCGGCAAAGAAGAGAAATATTTTTGCTGTATGGGATGTAAAATTGTTTTTGAGATTTTAGAGGAAAACAAGCTTTGCAAATATTACGATTTTGAAAAATCTCCCGGAATATCCCCTGCTGTTAGAAGCGAGAGCAAATATTCTTACATGGAAGATGAACAGACCGCCGGGCAGATACTTGATTTTTCCGGCGATGATATCAACACGGTAACTTTTCTTATTCCTCAAATGCATTGCAGTTCCTGTATCTGGCTTCTGGAGAATATTAATAAGCTGAACAGCGGGATAATTTCTTCAAGAGTAAACTTTCTTCAAAAAAAATTATCCCTCAAATTTTTAAATGATAAAACTTCTTTAAAAGAAATCTCAGAGCTGCTCGACTCAATCGGGTACGAACCTCTTATTAATCTTGAATCAGTCGAGAAGAAAAAGAAGAGTAACTATAATAAGAAATTATATTATAAAATTGGTGTAGCCGGTTTTGCGGCAGGGAATATTATGCTCTTTAGTTTTCCCGAATATCTTGGTCTCGATAGAAATCTCGATGGTGTATTCGGTAGTTTCTTTGGGTATTTGAACCTGCTGATTTCCATACCTGTATTGCTTTACAGTGCAAGTGTTTATTATATACCCGCAATTAAAGCTTTAAGGAAGAGAGCAATAAACATAGATTTTCCGATTTCACTCGGTATATTTGTTTTGTTTTTAAGAAGTGCTTATGAAATTTTGACGCAATCGGGTGCGGGATATTCCGATTCGCTAACAATGCTTGTGTTTTTATTGCTTGTCGGGAAAATTTTTCAGAATAAAACTTACGATGCACTAAATTTTGAGCGAACATATAAATCATATTTTCCGCTTTCGGTAGCAATTATAAAATCCGGAATTGAAACTACAATACCTCTCTCAAAATTGAAAAAAGGTGACAGGATAATAGTCAGAAATGGCGAATTAATTCCGGCAGATTCAATATTGTTTAAAGGAGATGGAAATATTGATTATGGTTTTGTTACGGGAGAATCGATTCCTGTTAATAAAATTTTAGGAGAGATAGTATACGCAGGAGGCAAACAGTACGGAGGAGCTATAGAGCTTGAAGTTTTAAAAGATGTATCACAAAGTTATCTGACTCAACTCTGGAATAACGATACATTTACAAAAAAAGAAGACAAAAATGTTTCATGGTTTTCAAATATTGTAGGAAAATATTTTACTGTTGTGGTACTTTTAATTGCAAATATTTCTACGATAATCTGGTTAAATATTAATCCCGTAGTTGCACTAAGTGTTTTCACGGCTGTATTAATCGTCGCATGTCCCTGTGCCATAGCTCTCGCAATACCTTTTACGCTTGGTAACGCATTGAGAAATTACGGAAAGGAAAAATTTTACTTAAAGAATATTAATACTATAGAGCGACTCGCAAGGACAGATACAATTGTCTTCGATAAAACAGGAACGATAACTCAAAGCGGAAATTCTTCCGTAAGTTTTATTGGTGAACCGCTCGATGAATTGGAAAAATCTCTTGTTAAATCTATCTCGAGGCATTCGACTCATCCGCTTAGCCGCAGAGTTTACCTCGAATATCAGGATTGTGAACATTTTGAAATATCGAATTTAAAAGAACATAGCGGAAAAGGAATTTCAGGAAATATATTAATCTCAAGGGTTGCACTGGGGTCATATGGTTTTGTAACGGGTAAAGAAAAAACGGATAAGTATTCGGAAGATGATAAATCTTCAAAAGTTTATTTCTCCATTAATGACAGACTGCGAGGTGTTTTTTCTATAAATAACTCTTATAGAAAAGGACTTAAAGAAGTAATTGAGAAACTTGAAAAAGATTTCGAACTTCATCTTCTTTCCGGTGATAACGAGAACGAAAAACCGCATCTATCTAAAATATTTAAAAATAATTCGTTGCTGCATTTTAAACAATCGCCCGAAGATAAACTTAATTATATACTTCGCTTGCAGGCTGATGGTAAAAGAGTTTTGATGATAGGAGATGGTTTAAACGATGCCGGAGCAATAAAACAAAGCGATGTAGGGATTTCTGTTTCGGAGGATATTTCCGGGTTTTCCCCATCTTGTGATGGAATATTGGATTCGGAGAAATTTTCTAAACTGCCCGAAATGATTTTGTATTCTAAAACGAGTATGAAAATAATATATCTGAGTTTTATTTTTTCCGTTTTATATAATATCGTTGGTTTATATTTTGCTGTTAACGGACTGCTTTCTCCTTTGTTTGCCGCTGTTTTAATGCCGGTAAGTTCGGTGTCAGTGGTTTTATTTTGCGTGATTGTTTCTAATTTTATGGCAAAGAAAAAATTAGGAAAAATCCGTTTTAATAATGTATTATAAATAGAATTTCTTATAAAATGAAAATTATTATTATCCTGATAATTATAAGTCTTTTGGTTGCAATAAGTTTTTTGGTGGCTTTTTTATGGGCGGTAAAATCCGGACAGTTTGATGATAGGTATACGCCTTCGGTAAGAGTACTGTTCGATGAAGAAAAAAAATCCGATAATAATAAATTATAAATTGTAAGGGTTATTAAAAAATTAGAGGAGTAAAAAGAAAATTATGAAATTCGACCCGAGTGTAGCAATACACGATTATTTAGTCTTTGGAGAATTCGGTGATGTAAACCCTTCCATCACGGATTCGTCCACGTTCACTTTTTTAAGTACCGACAAAATGAAAGAAGTATTTGAGCACGAAATTGAAGGATGTTTTCTTTATTCGAGGCACTGGAATCCGATTAATAAATATTTATCAGGAGCTCTTGCAAGATTCGAAGATACGGAATCAGCACAGGTAACGGCTTCGGGAATGGGGGCAATTAACTGTGCGGTTATGCAGATTTGCAATACGGGTGATGAAATTATTTCGAGTCATACAATTTACGGGGGAACCTATGCTTTGTTTAAAAACTTTCTTCCGAAGTTCGGAATTAAAGTTAATTTTATCGATATGACCGATTTAGGTGCTTTGAAAAAAGCTATCACAAAAAAAACAAAGATGATTTACTGTGAGACAATAAGCAATCCTTTACTCGAAGTTGCAGATATTCAAGCAATATCTAAAACAGCGAAAGAAAATAATCT
>JGI20214J51088_10001260_pt1 | contig 17315 bp, 22 predicted proteins | sample WetSurMetagenome_FD_51088 | JGI IMG/M metagenome (IMG submission 51088) | reverse complement strand
TGGTCATAGACCATAGTGATCACTCCCTGTCGCTCACCTTTCACTTCGGCCATCCACATATAATGTGTATTATAACTCCTGATTGCATCCCTGATCCCTTCGGAACGTGAAGAATAGCCACGATAATTAATTATTTCATCAAATTTATCGAGCAGGCTTTTCGGGAGAGAGATACCTATTCGTGAAAGGTCAGATTCCTCGTCCATAACAAATCCTCATAATTTTTTATGGATTAGTATGAATTTTATCTTTCGCATTTAAATTTCCAAAGAAAAAATGCGTAAAGGGTTTAGTTACTGATAAAAAACGGTTATTGAATTCCATTTGGCGGGTTTTTCTTCCCTGCAATTTTTAAGGCATATACAAGGCCAATGACAATGAGGAATGCCAGGACCGTCCCACCTATTATTGCCAAAATTCCTCCCGTAGAACCCAATCCCTCCCCGAGAGAGTAATCCGGCATCGGTGCGGAATAAGCAAATTTGCCTTCCATGTTCTCCTCTATTTCTGCATCAGGAGGTGTTGATCCGGTTAGCGTTTTTCCACCCTGGATCATTAGTGCTGTGCTTTCCAGACCGTCCGGATCGCTCGATGCGAGGAATACCGCCACAACACCGATAAGGATTGCAATAACAAGGCCCCCGATAATCAGGGTTTTATTATCAATCATGCCACAGCACCTGCCTTTGCAGGCATCACACCACTATCCACCATATCCGGCCTTACACTCACGATCAGGTAAATCGCAGCGACTGTGACAACACCTTCAATAATACCAATAACTGCATGGTACAACCCCATTGCAATCATACCTGCTTCAAGTGGGAATGTACCGGCAAACCAGAGTTCAACAGCTGCGCAGAGTGCGGGAATAAAACATGCAAGCCACGCGGCGATGAATGCCGAGACTGGCATACTCCCTGTAGCGGCCTTCAGACCTTTGAAGCTGTAAAATCCGACAAAACCTCCGACTACTCCCATGTTAAGGATGTTTGCACCCATCGTAGTGATACCGCCATCCCCGAACATAATACCCTGGACTATCAATACGAGTGTGAGGATAAAGACTGCAGCGAATGGAGAACCAAGAACAATTGCAACGAGTGCGCCGCCTACCAGGTGACCACTCGTCCCCATCGAAACGGGAAGGTTGAATGACTGGAGTGCGAAGATACCTGCTGCCAGCACTGCAACCAGGGGTAATTTTTCCTCGTTTAGTTCGTTCTTTGCCCATCGTAGTGAGAGATACACAAATACCAGGGCGATAGCCCAGTATATTGCGCCCTGCCATATTGGAATAAATGCATCAGGTATGTGCACNAATACACCTCAGAATACTATTCTATAAATTAGTAACACTTCTAATGTAAAAAGCATTTTCTTTTGCTATTTTTTAAAAGAGATTCTGATATACTATATCCTTTGTTGCTAACGNCTTATTCATTTTCTTTACCCATATTGCAANAGTGCTCCAGCGAAAATGAATAAACAGATAATTAAGATCAAATTGGTAAGGTTACCCCGGAACAATTTCCGGGGTCCATTGCGGTTATTATGCGATTGAATGAGGGGACAAAGGGATGATGTGATCAGGTCTTTTGGGAAGGATCTCCCGAAAAACCATCTGAATTAGAGAGTGGCTGAATGAAAACCGGACTTTAGAACTCTTCCAGTATCCCCCATCCATACTGCTTCATGGTTACAACTGCCTTTTCATCTTCTTTACTTACTGAATTAAAAAAAATCCCCCTGTCCTCAAGGAATTTTTCTGCCATGCCCTTCGAGATCTGGGCAAGTGTTTCGCTTTTCTTCGGCCGGACAGACCAGTGAAGCAGGTAATATACTTCCCGGCCGGTCCCGGCTTTGTGCAGGAAAAGATCCTTCCCTGATAAAAATTTCTGCCCGTCTGCAATTTTTCTCGGGGCACGGAACAGGCCCAAATCGTGTTCGGTCTGAAGAACTTCTTCATGTTGTCCTTCGATATAGACTGCCTTCACATTTCACACTCCTTTCGCATTTAAGCAATTTCCCTGATTCTCCTGGATTAAATGTTTTGATTACACCGTTTGTAAGAGATTTCCATCTGTTCTGGGAAGGTGTCAAAGGTATTATCAATCCGATTCCCCGGGCACCCTAAGTTATCATTAAGCGCATCAGTATTAAATATTTTTTTATTTGTATGAATAAATGATACAATAATAAAATAATGTAGTCCTTCAATGTAAACGAAAAATTGCATAAAACTAAAATTAACTGCTGATAACAACATTTCATAGAAATAGAAGTAAAAATTTCCTATTGATAAAACCGGATTAAAATTAGATGTCTAAACCGACCTATATCCATTTCATGATTCCGAATTAATTCAGTTATTATTTTTTTTATGAAAGTATGTCTGGGTAAAAAAAACTCATGTTAAACTGAAACTCAATACTGTATACAAATTTTATATAATAATATAATTTCTAAATGAAATCATTACAATTTAATAACACTAAGTATTACTAAAATACTGATTCTTATGATTAAAAAATATACTCCATTCATTATCGTAGCAATATTATTGCTTGCCCTTGTGTTTTTCACCGGGTGTACCAACAGCAGTTCACCTTCACCGGGTGCAACAGCAACCAAAACCCCGGTATCCTCAACAAATACCACAATTACAGATGGTTACGGTCGTACTGTCGTCATCCCGGCAAACCCTGACCGGATTGTGTGTTCCGGTTCCGGGTGCCTGAGATATGTCTCCTACCTTGGAGCACAGGATAAAATCGTCGGGGTTGACAGCATTGAGAAGACAAAGCAGGCGGTCGAAGGACGGGCCTATACACTGGCCAACCCCCAGTTCGCAGCACTTCCCCTGATCGGAGAGATGCGTGGCAAAGATGACCCTGAGAAAATCATCGGCATTGGCCCGCAGGTTATTCTCAAGACGTCTTCCCTTACCGAACTGCCGGCCAATGCCATTTCAGCCGCCGATGTTCTCCAGAATAAAACCGGAATACCTGTCATTGCAATGCCGTACGGTGACCTTGCAACGGATCAAGGCATGGGCCAGGCCTTCGGGACACTCCGCCTTATAGGTCAGATCACTGGTAAGAGTGCCCGGGCAGAAGAATTGATCGCGTACATTAATTCTACAACAGCTGACCTCAAAAAACGTACACAGGACATCCCCGAGTCACAGCTCAAGAGGGCATATGTCGGTGGGGTTTCTTTCAACGGTCCACATGGGATCATCTCGACCGAACCGGCGTACCCACCGTTTACCATGGTCAGTGTCAACAACATTGCCGGACAGAACGGGACCCAGCATGCGGACATCTCGAAAGAGATGATCATCAGCGCNGATCCGGAATTTATTTTCATAGATCTTGGGACATTACAAATCACGGATGGCGGGGCAATAACAGAACTTAAAACTAACCCGGCATTTTCCAGCCTTTCTGCCGTGAAGAACAAGAAAGTGTTCGGTGTCCTGCCCTACAACTTCTATTCNACGAACTACGAGTCNGTTCTTGCGGATGCTTATTTCATCGGAAAAACCGTGTACCCCGATCGCTTCGCGGACATTGATCCGGCAGTAAAAGCGGATGAAATCTACAAGATGTTTGTCGGGAAACCAGTCTTTGCGGCGCTCAATTCGAACTACAACAGCTCCGGGTTCCAGCCGATTACTATCTGAATACCGACAGGACAGCATGCACACTGAACAAGGAACCGTACCGGAAGATTACCTGCGCTATACCCGGAAGAAAGTAATCTACATAGCTGCAGGGATAGTCCTGGTTTTTTTCCTTTTTATCCTCGCGATATCGGTTGGTGCGGTAGCCATTCCACCTGTTGATGTGCTCCAGACCCTCCTTGGGTTTGGCTCATCTATTAAATGGGACCGTATCATCTGGAACATCCGGCTACCGCAGGCTCTTGCAGCGATTATTGCCGGGGTTGGTCTTGCGGTCGCCGGTGTTGCCATGCAGTCTATCCTGAGAAACCCCCTGGCCTCCCCGTTCACCCTTGGCATCTCAAGTGCCGGTGCATTCGGGGCTGCAGTCTCGATTATCCTGCTGGGGACTGGTAGGATCCAGTCCACGGTCGCAAACCCGGTGTCCATTTCGAACCCATACCTCACTACGATCGTAGCATTCCTCTTCTGCATGCTCGCTACGGCAGTCATCCTCATTTTATCCCACGTCAAGGGGGCTTCCCCTGAAGTCATGATCCTGACGGGGGTTGCGCTTTCGTCCCTCTTCTCAGCAGGGGTCATGTTCCTCCAGTATTTCTCGAGTGATACCCAGCTTGCAGCAGTCGTGTTCTGGAGTTTTGGTGATGTCGGCCGTGCAACATGGGACATTCTGCCGCTCATGGCGGTCGTAGTCGCGGGCGCCACCCTTTATTTCCTGTTCAATCGCTGGAATTACAATGCGATTGATGCCGGGGATGAAACTGCCCAGGGCCTTGGTGTTGATGTAGCCCGGATCCGCCTTGTCGGGATGACCGTTGCTGCCCTGGTATCCGCAGTAATCGTTGCATTGCTGGGGGTTATCGGGTTTATCGGGCTGGTCTGCCCACACATTATGCGAAGAATTGTTGGGGATGATCACCGGTTCCTTATCCCGGGCACTGCGGTGTGTGGTGCAGCCCTGCTGCTGGCGTCGGATACCGTAGCCAGGATGATCGTTGCACCCTACATCCTCCCGGTCGCTGTCATAACGGCGTTCATGGGGGCACCCGTATTCATTTACCTGCTATTTCGGGGGTATAAACGATGATGTTATCGGTAAACGAACTGAAATTCATGTATCGGAATAAGAATGTCCTCCGGGAGATCGGGTTCTCGATCGAACGGGGACAGGTAATCGCGGTGCTTGGTCCAAACGGGGTCGGGAAGACCACCCTCTTAAAGTGCCTCAACCGGATCCTCAAACCCATGCAGGGAACTGTGATGCTCGATGAGGAGAACCTGCTCGATCTCGGGACTATGGATATCGCCCGGCGGGTCGGCTATGTTCCGCAACGGGTGGAGACCGGGCGCCTTACCGCGTTCGATGCTGTCCTGCTCGGCCGTCGCCCCCATATAGGCTGGGATGTAACGCCACACGACCTGGCGGTTGTGGACGCGGTCTTTACCAGGCTCAGTATGGAAGCGCTCCGACTCGCATATATTGATGAGATGAGCGGGGGGGAACTCCAGAAAGTTGCGATTGCCCGTGCCCTTGTGCAGGAACCGAAAGTGTTGCTCCTCGATGAACCTACCAGTAACCTGGACTTAAAAAACCAGGTGGATATCCTCACCACCATCCGTGAAGTTGTCCGGGACCATAAGATCACAGCAATCATGACCATGCACGACCTGAACCAGGCCCTGCGGTTTGCGGACACGTTCATTTTTATCAAAAATGGGACCGTTTATATCCACGGTGACCGGGATATCGTAACCCCCCAGGTCATTGAAGAAGTATACGGCCTTCCTGTCATGATCGGAGAACTTGGCGGCGTCCGGTGTGTCATTCCCGGGGTCTGCAAAACAATATAGGAAAGAGAAATCATGCATACACACCACCACATCCATGAACCCCAACCAGTAACGTTTGAAGACTGCATCAGGTTCCACGGGCATTCCTGCCCGGGCCTGGTTTACGGCTACCGTGCTGCAACCGCTGCCATGGAAGCACTCGGCGTTACACGGCCGGAGGATGAGGACCTTGTCGCGATCTGCGAGACCGATGCCTGCGGCGTGGACGCGATCCAGGTCATTGCCGGGACAACAGCCGGTAAAGGCAACCTGGTCATCCACGATTACGGCAAACATGCCTTCACCTTCTACAACCGGAAGGACGGGAAGGCCGTCCGGATCACGTTCCACCGGAACGAAGCGACAGAGACTGGCGATTTCGCTTCACTGCGGACAAAGGTCTTCTCTGGAAAAGCCACTGAAATTGAAGAGGCTCAGTTCCATGAACTGATGCACAAGACAACGGTGGATATTCTCCACGCTCCTGTTGATAAGATCCTTAGGATTGAGAGGATAACAATGGATGCCCCAAAGAAAGCACGGATCTTTACCTCTGTTACCTGTGAGACCTGTGGTGAATCCGTTGCTGATGCCAAGACCCGGAAGATCGATGGGAAATGTATCTGTATCCCGTGCGCAGAAGGTACGCATATCGCGAAGAAAAAATAAGAATCTCATCTTTTTGAAGGCGAAAATCATGAATTTTGAAATTCATCCAATNGGGTATGTGCGATCTCCTTACAAGGAAAAGATGGATGCACCCCGGCAGGGGAGGTTATCGGATANCATTTCTGAGATCGTTATTGATGAGCGATATCTTCCCGGCCTGGAAGATGTCGAGAAGAAGTCACACCTGATCGTCCTGTCCTGGTTTGACCGGGCAGACAGGTCCGCACTTCGGGCAACACCCCCGCATGAGAAGATCGAACATGGGGTATTTGCCACCCGTTCACCCAACCGCCCAAACCCGGTGGCATTTTCGGTTGTTGACCTGCTCGCCCGGGACGGGGATGTTCTCCGNGTTCGGGGGCTTGATGCACTTGACGGGACACCGGTTGTGGATATCAAGCCCTANTCTTCGGATATTGATTGTGTGAAATAAATNGTTGTGGCCTTCCGGGCAGGAAATTCCCGAATCTCCTGACAGGGTAAAGGTACAGGGGGAACAGGCTCAGTTAAGCGTGATATTTGTCACCTTAACAGGCAGGCGTTCACCCATTTCCCCGGATATGGAGCGTCCCCGGTATCCGGGTACAGAGAGAAATCAATACCCGATTACTGTCAGACCCGGTATTTTCTCAAAATGACTGTCGCGGGTGATGATCACCCCGTCGTTGCAAAGGGCGATTGCAGCGATCACTTCATCGAAATCCCCAATGGGAGTGCCCCTGAGGCACAGGCCCGCGGCAATCCTGCCAAAAACTTCGTAAACGGTTTCGTCAACCGGTAACGGGGTGAATAATTCCAGAAGTGTCCTGACTTTTTTTTGGTTATCGCGGTTCTTTGACACGTATGCCCCTTTATATAACTCCATGGCGGTGATCGCGGTTGTGGAGAGTGCAACCCCCTGCTGTTCAAAACCGGTATACCGACTGAGTGCGCCGGAATCTCTTCTCATCAGGTCAACTAGGAATGAGGTATCAGCGACCGGCATTCAGAACCTGACCTTGTGCATTCTGCTCTTCCGCATCTCCCGGGATACATTTTCGACATTGTCAGCAAGGTCCGAGCAGTCCCCCAGGTCGGCAAGGACCTCGTAGAGTTTCCGCCTGACCGGGTAATAGTGTACTATCACCTCAGAGAAGCTCGTCTTATCATCTTTCTTTAATGCCTTCAGCCGCTCGTACGCCTCCTCGGTGATGCTGATGGTTTTTGTGGACATGATCAGCTCTGTGTATGTATGTGTATTTAATGATACTCCGGATGGTTGAACCGGCTGATGCTGAACGGTAACGCTGTTATCACGAAGCGGGTGGATGTTGGACCCTCGTGAAGCCGGGATCTCGTCTCACGTTATCGATTCTGAACAAAGATACATTTCGTTCGGCCTTGCACACACACGTTCAGATCAACCGGGTGCAAAGTAACAAAAACCCGATGATCTCCGGGCAGATCAGATTGCTGATGTGGTGAATGATAAATGCCCGGATTGCACCTCTCTCTTCCGGGGTATGCATTGAGCGGGTCATCCGGCAGAAAAATAAGAAACCGGTGTCAAAGGTCACGACCAGGAAAATAATAGGTCCCTCGCGGGGGTTAACCTGCTCAACACCCTCACCAATCGGTATCGTCCAGGATAAAATCCCCTGGCCACTTGTACTTCATCATTAATTCCGCTATTTCTTTTTCCTTCGCATCGAGAGGAGGAACGGGGTCAGGAGGACGAATGCGATGATGAGCCAGAAATTTGCGAACATGTAAAGCAGGGACTCTCTGCCTTGATCATAAAACCGCAGTTCCACGGACCGGGCATTAGTCCAGTTCACATTCACCGATGTGTTATTGATGGCGGTAATCTCACCGCCGGGACTTACGACACCGAGGAACTGGTTCCGCACGTCAAGGCCCCATGGCAGGACCACGCTCACGTTATAGGGCCGCTCAAATGATGTGATAACATGGTTTTCCCGTACCGGCCCCTGGTAGGTGATCGTGTAATTCCCCTCGGGGTAGGAAATTCCCGAATCTCCTGACAGGTTAAAGGTACAGGGGGAACAGGCTCCGTTCAGCGTGATATTTGTCACCTTAACCGGCAGGCGTTCTCCCATCGCCCCTGTCTCGTAAAATTGGTACCCTGTACTCTTCTCCACCTGAACAGTCCCCTCGTATGCGGTCCCGTTCGGGAGTACCCGGTACTCTATGGAAAGCCCCTGCACCGGTGTGATAACGGCAACTGCCAGCAGGCTTACAAGTGCAAGGCAGAGCAGAGTGACGCAAGGTCTGCGTCTATCTCGATGGGGGGCTCGCATTGTTTGATCACCGTTTCCGGGTCCTTTAAGAGGTGGCCTGTCACCACGCAGACAATTCGTTCGTTCCGGTCAATTATTCCGTCCTCTACAAGGCGCCTGACGCCGGCTACCGATGCTGCTGACGCGGGTTCGACCCCGATCCCCTCCTTCCGGGCGAGGTCACGCTGCATCTGCAGGATCTCTGCATCGGTTACCGATATGGCAGTCCCGCCTGTTTGTCTGATGGCGGTCAGGGCTTTCTCGGCATTGACCGGAGCACCGATACGGATGGCCGTGGCAACGGTCTCCGGGTTCTTTTCAGGGATCACTTCAGGCCGGTTGTTTTTAATGGCATCAACCACGGGTGCGGAACCCGCTGCCTGGATACCGGTCATCATCGGGAGGCGGTCGATAAAGCCGAGTTCAATAAGCTCGTTTAATCCTTTGTGGACGGCAGAGATATTTCCTGCATTCCCGACAGGCAGCACAATCCGGTCTGGTACGCCACCCAGCTGGTCGATCGCTTCAAAACCGATCGTCTTCTGGCCTTCCAGCCGGTACGGGTTGACAGAGTTCAGCAGGTAGAGTCCATGAGACAGGCAGAGGTCGTGGACCATCTCGAGCGCCTTGTCAAAATTCCCCCGGATTGAGATGACATTGGCACCGTGCATCAGGGCCTGCGCAACTTTCCCGAGGGCCACCTTACCCGCAGGGAGGAGAACAACCGCCGGGATGCCGGCTTTTGCAGCATACACGGAAAGGCTCGCCGAAGTATTTCCCGTGCTCGCACACGCTACATGGGTCTTTTTCAGTTGCAACGCCATCGAGACACCGACGGTCATCCCCCTGTCCTTAAATGAACCGGAGGGGTTCATCCCCTCATGTTTTGCATAGAGATGGGGGAGCCCGAGCTCCCTGCCGATTGTCTTTAAATGGTAAAGCGGGGTACCCCCTTCATAAAGCGTGACAGGGTCAATCGTTACCGGCAGTATCTCGCGGTAACGCCAGACCGAGAGTGGTCGCTTGTCCCATTCTGCTCTCGAAACAAAAATATTGTCAAGGTCATACTGTACTGCGAGCAGGTGACCGCACCGCCGGCAGTTATAGATGATCTCGTCAGGTGCATAGTTCTCTCCGCAATGGACGCACACGAGACGGTACATATACAGAAATGGGTCTTCCGGGTAGATATAGGCGAGGTTCTCCCCATTGTCCTCCTGGTCTGGATACCGTTTTATCAGCCGATTGTTGCCAATTTTTTTTTAGCAGGCGGTTGGGTTTTATTAGGTTCTACAGAAATGCTCTAAAAACATCTTAACCGTTTCGGACAATGCTTTAATTTTCCAACGCTCATGGGGCTACGCCCCGCCGCTGTGGCGACCCTGTTGGGATAGGGACTATTCCCGGTAACTCTTAATTTAATCGTATTTTGGCAAAACCTGCCCAGAGAATATCTTTAAAGGGGTGGGTCAGGAATGGTATGAAACCCCCTCCTGTCTAAAGCAGTTCTGATAACTTTTTTTATTATCTAAAGGATTTTCCAGGAAAATGGGTGAACGAACCACAAAATGAAGAGATTGTGAAATGTCATTTTCATGGTCCGGGTGTGAACTTCCAAATCATGTGCGTTTCAAAAGAGTTTCATATTCTGCCATTTATTATCGTTAAAATCGATCTCCAGTTCTGACAGCACCTTAAACGTCGTAATACCTGCCAGATATTCAACTTATATTTCCTTCAACGAAGTCGTGATCAATCCATCCGGCAATCTCATCCCTGACAACCCTGAACCCTGCAAGGCCCTCCTCGCCATTTCCACCAAAAGACCCCGGGTCCGTAAAATTTCTGTGAAAACATGTTTTTGCTTCCGGAAGTGGTAATTCATGTTCATAGGGACTATCGGCGAGAATAACAATAATATCGAACGTCTCATCTTTGAATTCGATCAATGATTTTGAATAGTGCGTCCCGATATCAATCCGTATTTCTGCCATAACACGGATCGTAGTGGGGTTGATGCGGCTTGTACGAAATCCCGCACTCCTGGCGTCGTAACGGTCACCATACCTCGCATTAAGGTACCCTTCGGCCATCTGGGACCGGCCGGCGTTATGTGAACAGATAAACAGGACCTTAATTTTCCCTGTATTCATATCACGGCTCCCATGAGAAGACGAAAGAAACGTCAATTCTTCTTTACTGCCCGGGCCATATCATGGTAGAGCCCTGTTTTCCGGTCCCCCTCAACATGCATCGCCTGGCGGGTCTCCCTGATTGTACCTGGATCGAGGTCTGTACAGGTTATTCCCTCAGCTTCTGGTGCCTGGCAGAGGATGGTACCCATAGGTCCGGCAACCATCGAATTTCCTGAGTACCAGTCCACGGGAGTAATTCCAACGGTATTGATTCCTGCAACAAATATCTGGTTTTCGATAGCACGCGTCCTGATGAAGAGCTCCCACGCGTCCATTCGTGAGGCAGGCCAGGCAGAAGGTACGAGCATGCATTCCACCCCTGCAGTTGCATAGACCCGGAACAACGGGGAGAACCGGAGNTCNTAACAGATTGCTAATCCAAAGGTCATACCGCCGAGCTGGAACGTCGCAATGTTCTCACCCGGCTGATAATTAGTTCCCTCCGCCAGTGGTGAAAACAGGTGGACCTTCCGGTAGCAGGCCAGTATTGTCCCGTCGTTTCCGATAACCATGCAGGCATTGAATATGTTACCCTCATCCTGCAGGCGGAGTGAGCCGAGGACCGCAATATTATAACGCCTGGCATATCCTGAAAGGGTCTGAAAAATCTCACCATCAGGCGGTTGCAGATGAGAAACAGAGCCCGGGTCCCAGCCTGTAGCGAACTGTTCAGGAAAACAGACAATTACAGCCCCTTCAACTGCAGCCGTTGCAATCAATGGCTCTGCTTTCCGGAGTGTCGCAACCGGGTCTTCCCATACCGGTGTGACCTGTGCAAGGGCAATCCTTACTACCATACTACCATCCGATCAAGGGAATTGTCTTTCATATGCACTCCCACATCCATGTTCTGAAGCATGGATCATTATGATATCCCCTGGTATACGCGNTAATTTGNGGTTATCTGATAAGAGTATTACTTATTAAAAAAGAAAAAAATGACTGGTTCTGCCCGGTCACTCGTAGAGGACCGGCTCGTCAATCCGGGTATAACTGACGAGGTTGTCTGCAGTGAAATGGATAGCAATCTCGCGGTTTGCACTTTCAACCGAATCAGAAGCGTGGATCACGTTCCTCCCGATATCAAGGCCAAAATCGCCACGGATTGTACCTGGTGCAGCTTCTGCCGGGTTCGTCGCACCGATTACGGTACGAACGATCTTCACGGCGTTCTTCCCTTCCCAGACCATGAGAAAAACAGGCCCGCTCATGATATATTTTTTAAGAGAATTGAAAAACGGTTTCTGCTGGTGTTCTTTGTACTGCTCGATCACACATTTGTCAGGCATCAGCTCAAAGCGTGCCGCCACGAGCTTCAGGCCCTTGGATTCAAGCCGTCCGACTGCTTCGCCAACAAGTCCTCTCTGGACCCCGTCAGGCTTGACCATTACAAAGGTGCGCTCCAAGCCGGCTCACTCCTTTCCGAGTGCCTTGCGGCCTGCGGCGGTCCATGCAACTTTGCGGGCCACGCGGCCGAGCTTGTAATTCTTCTGGCATTTTGTGCTGCAGAAGTAAAACAGGCTCCCGTCTTTCCGGACGAAAAGCTTCCCGGTACCGGGTTCTACTGCTCCGCCACAGAAGGTACAGTTGCGCATTTCCACCATTTCTGCTCACCGCCTCGATAATTTCTTTGCTTCGCGCTCGGTTTCGAGGAGCATCAGTACATCGCCTTCACGGATTGGACCGACGGTATTGCGGGTAATGATACGGCCCTTGTTGATCCCGTCAAGGATCCGGCATTTTACCTGCATCGCCTCACCATGCATCCCGGTTGAGCCGATCACCTCGATCACCTCCGCGGGTGTTCCTTCGTCTGCCATAATATCCTCACGCTCTCAGGTCAGTGACCTGCTTGACGATATCGTCAATAATTTCCTTCGCCTTTCCGGGTTTTACAATTGCAGCAGCTGCAGAGCCGACATCGAGACCGCTTGCGGCGCCGAGGTCATTCTGCTTATTGATATANAAGTAGGGGATTTTTTTCTCATCACAGAGTGGCCCGAGGTGCATCACGATCTCGGCTGGTTCCACGTCTGCACCGATCAGCACAAGGGTTGCAATGCTTCTCTCGATGGCTTTTGTTGCCTCGTTTGAGCCCTTCTTGATCTTCCCTGTGTCTCTTGCGATCTCGAGCGCTTCAAGCGCTTTATTCTGAATCTCTTCAGGTACCTGGAATTTAACAAATGCGTTTGCCATAACTCACCTCATTCAGGAGTAGCGTCTCCCTCATCACTCATCAGTCAGCGACGATGTAGCCATATTATTTTAACAGGAGCGGCAATAAAGGTTTGTTATCCTCCGTCCGGCCCCTGTCTGCTAGCTGGCCAAAAATGCCGTTTTTTGCAGTTTGTCCGTTTTCCTTTCGCTGTAAGAGGATATCAATGTACAGGGGTAAGCGCACGCGGTGTATAAATCTTCACATCCCCGTAGTCATACACCGGAATGATATCGGCTGAACCGAGGTTAACGTGGTAACGGGTCCGCTCTGAATCGCCAACATACAAGAGCGTGGCATTATATTTTTTCATCAGCGCCACGGTTTCCTTCGGGTTTTCATAGATCGACCGGACATCATTCATCCGTGCGCCATACCATCCTGTTGTATCACCGCGCCACATAAACTCGTGGAACGGCCAGCCGATAATAGTCGGTATACCGGTGAACGATGAAATCCTTGAATAATAGGTATAATCGCCACTTTCAGCTTCAACAATCGTAATATTCCCTGGCAGGGTACGCAGCCAGGCAACTGCTGCCGCATCACCCGGGTGGCTGGAGTTTACGTACGCCAGGCCATCAAGAGATCTCGGTCCTTCGATCATGGTGGCCGGGATGACCAGCGGCAGCAGGATAAACCCGATCGCAAGTACGACGACCAGTATGTACCGGGCAGGCAGGGGAATAGCCAGTGGCCTGACCCGCCTGGCAAGCATCATGCCAAGCATTGCAAATCCCGAAGCCCCCAGTAAGAGCCAGGCGGCAAAATAGAACTTGAACACGGTGTTCATGCGGTAATACACGTCCCCCATGCTGTCCTTGAGATAGAAAAACTCGCAGAAGATGATGATTACCAGTCCTGCCATTGCAAGAATTTCTATGGGGTCAGGTCTCCAGCGTGCGACAAGGTAGATGAGCGGCACGAGCGCAACTGCCGCAGAGAGGTAGCCGGCAAGGGCAAACGGTAGAGCAAAAAGGATGAGCCAGGGCCGTTTTACAATATCCCTCCAGAGATAGGCGATAAATATCAGGAGAAATATGCCATGGACAAGCAGGAATTCCGGCAGTCCTGTCGGGGAAAAAACAAGCCCGATACCCTGGATGCCCTGCGTGTTCAGCTGGAAATAAAACGGGGCCCACAACAGGACCGAGAGCGGCGGGACGATGAACAGATAGCCCCAGGGGGTGTCAGCAATATGGCCCGGGTGTTTCCGGAGCATCGCGAGCAGGTCCCGGATTGCATCCACTACGCATTTCAGTGCTGGGCGGACCCATGATGACAGTCTCCCAAGTATTCCGGGTATCTCTTCGGGAATGTTCGTGTCTCCCGTGTGGACCGTCACGTACCAGACCAGCACCCCGATTAAGACCATGAATGGTGCATACAGGAGGATGTCCCAGGTATTGATCAACGGCATCGCTCCCAGTGAAAGGGCGGACAGTCCGATAACACACCAGCGCCCCCTGCAGGTAAGACTTCCCCATTTTTTTAAGGAAAATACCAGGAGGAATATGAAAAACACCTGGTTGAACATCCCGATGAGGTGGGGGTGTACATCACCCCAGAGGAGTGAAAAGAGCGGGAACTCGTTGATCGCGTTCGGTATCGTCCGTGTACTGTTCCAGAAAAGTGAGCCGGCTGGCGTTCCCCTGATGGCCTCGTAGAGAAACGAAGGGTTAACAATAAGAAATGTCGCGAGCAGGAGCCACCTGAATCGTTCAAGAAGGAGGTGACCAAGGGCATATATCGTCACCGCAGAGAGTGCAAAGACGGTCGGAAGGGCAAGGTTGAAGACGATACTGGACGGTGCCCCGCTTACAACCCCCAGGGCGCCGATTGTCCAGTACCCGAGATAATAATAAACATTCATGTACCCCCCGGAAAACCAGGGGTCGAGGGGGGGCACAACCGGGTCACGCATTACCGATGCGATGAACCCATGGTCCATGAATTTCTCGGCAAAGGAGATTGACGGGTTCACGAACCGCACGTTGAGCATGAACAGGAAGCAGACCAGGAACAGGAACTCCCATTTCCACTCACCCCTGGTATCTTTCCATGTGTAATCCCGGCGATACAGTCCAACAAGGAGCAGTACGATAAACGGGACCAGTGCAATTTGCACCGGGACCCGCACCAGCCCGCAGTACCATGAAATTAACGTGAATAATAAAACGGATGCTGGGAATGCCACCGGAAACGCAAGGTCCCCGATTGCTTTTTTCAGGTACGGCCAGAGTGAGAGCTGGAGCAGGGTGAGGATAAGCAGCCACGAGATTACCGAAAGGAACTGGATATCAGCGCCCGGAATTCCCATTCACTCCTTCACCAAGCTCTTTGTTGAAAGCAGATTTTATTGTTGAGAGTACCCAGTCGCCGAGGTAATAGATGGAAATGACACCGCCGATAAGCGTGACCAGGTTCTTGATCAGGTGGTCGGTTACGGCAATAAGGAATGCGAGGGCCGGCTCAACTCCCGAAAGTTGCAGGACAAGGGCCACGGCAAGTTCATAGGTCCCGACGCCACCGGGTGTCAGCGGGACTGCTTTAACGAGGTTCCCGATAACGATTGCGAGAATTATCACGGGTACCCCGATGCTCTGTCCAAACATGTACACGACGAAGATGCACACGGCAACGTCCAGCAGCCAGATAATGATTGAAAGTACCGAGAACTGAAGGAGCGACCTGATACTGAGCGAGGCCTTTCGTACCTCCTCAAGCATGTTCAGGATAAGCATGATGTACTTATTTTCAGACTTCACCCTCCCGATAGCGATCAGGACGACCATGAAAATTGCCCCGATAGCAAGGGGTGCCACGATCACCATGTAAAACCACTGTGGCACATTCAGGACAAAGGGGAGCATGAGCACCCCGAGGAGTGCGACCATGATGATATCGAAAAGCCTCTCGACAACGAGGGAGGATATACCGGTCGATACTGATGTGTCATACTCGTGCTTCAGGATGAAAATCCTGACGAGGTCACCAAGCCTTGCCGGGATCACGAGGTTTGCAGTCTGGGAAACAAATATGCAGGCCGTGGAAACAAGCATCCCAGCTTTTACCTGGAGGCTCTTCAGGATACCCATGTACCGGGCACCGCGCAATATCCACGCGAGGAGACAGACGAGAACTGCCGGAACAATATAGAGGGGTACAACGTGCTGGAGGGCGATGAGCAGCTCGTCCCAGACCGAAAGGAGCATGTAAATAATAATCCCGGCGGCAATAAGCGTGGGAATAACAATCGCACTAATCTTTTTGAACATTGAGCCGCCACCACAACCGTATTATCGAAAGCCCCATCCCTGTCACGTCACTCTTCCGGACTGTCGTCCCCGGTCCCTGCTCCCAGTGTACCGGGAACTCGAATACCCGGTACCCGTTCCGCTGGGCACGGACCAGGATCTCGGTATCCCAGAACCAGTGACGTTCCCTGACCTTTTCTGCAAGCAACAGGACACAGTCCCGGCGGAACGACTTGAACCCGCACTGGTGGTCATGGAGCCTGCTGCGGAGGACCAGCCTGACCAGGAAATTATACCCCCTGCTCGCAAATTCCCTTCCGCCGGTCCGCCGGATCCTGCTGTCAGGGAGAAGTCGTGACCCTGTAGCAATATCATAACCTTCCTGTATCGCAGTCACCAGCTCGCGGAGGTGCTTCATACCTGTTGCAAGGTCGACATCGTAATACAGCACAACCGGTGCAGAAGTCTCACGAAATGCACGGTTCAGTGCCCTNCCCCGTCCAAGACGCTCATCACTATGGAGCAGGCGGACACGGGGCTCCTTCGTACTGAAATCCCTTACCAGCTCTGCACTCCCGTCCGTGCTGCCGTCCTCGGCGATAATCAGTTCGAAATCCGGGGTGATCTGCTCCAGGTATTGCAGGGAAACGGGAATTGCTTGTTCCAGGGCCTTACGGTCATTGTATACCGGTATCACGGCAGCGATGGCAGGGGTCGTCATTCCATGGCCCCCTTCTCAATCACGCCTGCAACCCCGAAGCCTGACCGGACTGACCCCTCCATGCTCCTCTCAGGGTAATTTGGCTCTGAAAACATGCCTGCCATGTATAACCCTTTTTTGCCGTACGAGGGGATTAACCGGCGGAACCCGGTTGTGTAGACAGGTCCGGCAAACGGGTCAACAGCAAGTTTATGCCAGCGGACTGCCTCTTCCGGGACGGAAAATCTCCTGCAGAAGTCCGCTATCATTACCTTGTCGAGCCCCGGGGTGACAGACCCTGAAAAATAAGACGCAAGGTACAGGATATGTTCACCGTACCGTTCAGGAGGTATGAAGTTCGTATGGGAAACAACTGCCCCGTACGGGGCATCGTCTTTCATATTGAGCCAGTAAATGTTCTCCGTGACATCGCGGTCGAGCCCGATAGTCATGCAGGCAGCACCCTGGTAGGGGATTTCAGG
>JGI20214J51088_10001258_pt1 | contig 17319 bp, 12 predicted proteins | sample WetSurMetagenome_FD_51088 | JGI IMG/M metagenome (IMG submission 51088) | reverse complement strand
GTTGCACCTTTTTTCTATCTCGGCGCATAATGCTCAGCTCAAAATGGACCTGCAAAACCTGACAAGAGTACCGGCTCAATTTCAGCTCACGGATTCAGGTTAATCACTAGGCTGCTCCACCTTCTTATATTCTTCCTTCACCTTCAACGTCTCTTCCAGCATCAAAATATATTTCAGGTATTTGAATCCAAACTTCATCAGCGCAATCTCGTCAGTCCTTATCTTCTCGAGTTCTTCATTATCAAAATGAAAGATATCTAGAACTTTGCTCTCAAGAATAAATTTTCTAAATGTATCTATGTCATAACTTACCATATACATCATGGACTGCTTCTTATCGTCGAGTTTGGGTTGACCCTCATTGTCCCTTCTCAATTGTATCTCGCTCCACTCCTTGTTCATCTCATCATAAACGTCAACTCCCTGTTCAATCCTCCATTCCTCAATAGTCCACTCTTTATCGTCCTCATATCCAAGACAACTCGGTTCCCTGATGAAGAAATAGTACTCCACAGGTACCGGCCCTTTCTCCGCACCCTTTATAATGAGACCCTTGCCAACTGGATAATATCGGCAGTTAGCGGGTCGGTCTTCATAAATACCGCAACCCTCAGGTGTAACAAAAGGACATTTCCCTTCTTCACCTTCCATCATGTGAAGCACGGCAAAGGGATGTGAGGACTTTTCATCAATATGAGTGTAAGTGTATTTCTTGAGGAACTCACCTGAAGACATTCCCAACCTCTTTTTAATCCTCACAATGTCATAAGGAGTTAGAAGCATATCGGTATGTCTACAGCAGTTATTAAAGCAACCGATATCCTTATGACACCTGAACTTGAATCTGGATTCCAATGTGCGCTCAACAGGTTCTACATACTTCGTAGTCGGTAACATGGTTCAATCCTTTCTGTCGACATAATCTTCAAGATTGAGCGACTCTCGCCTGGGAATACGCCGAAACCATCTTAGGACGGCACCCCTNGTCGATCGAGCATTTCACAGGACAGGCATGCCACCTATCCTGCTGGTCCTTTAATGAAAAACCCTCAGTCCCATTTTAACTGCTATAGAAAGAAATAGCCAGGCCTGACATTTCCCGGAGAACTAAATAGAAAGGCTGACAGGTATGCCTATCAGCCAAAAGGCGTTGTCCGTAATTGTAAAGGACACGCTGAACGGGAACGATTAAGAGGATGCCCTGCTCCTTGATTGTAACAGCTTATCCATTTCCTTATCCTTGAGCTTTAAGGTAGCTTCAGAGAAAAGGCTGAATCTCACCCATCTATAGCCAAAACTTAGTAGTTCCACTTCATCATTCCTTATCTTTTCGATAACTTCTTTCTCGACATCATAGATATCAAAAAATCTGGTTTCAAAAAGAAATCTCTTGAATGCATCGAGGTCATAACAGGCCGTATAAAGCAATTTCGCTTTTCCTGAATCCAGCTTATTCCCTTTCTGGAAATAATCATGAAGGGTAATCTCTTTATATAAATCATTCATTTTGTCGTAGATATCAATAGCTTGAGCCGTTTTCCACTCTTTTGGTGTCCATTGTTTCTCCCCTCGACCTCCAAGGCATGAGCGCTTTTCCTCTATCAAGAATTCTTCTTCCTTAGAGGAAACCGGGAATACAGGATACATCCTGCAAGACCATGGCCTGTCCTGGTATATACTGCACCCATCACGTGTAACAAAGCGACAGGTCTTATTTTCATCTTCCATCATCCTGAGCACCACCAGGGGAATTCCCTCCTCACCCAAAAGTGTAACAGCATATGCCTTTAAGAACTCACCAGAGGATAACCCGATGCACCTTCTCATTCTCAGGACGTCATAGGGTGTGAGGAAGATATTTACATCACGGCAGCAGGTGTTATAACAGGAAAGCTCTTTATGGCATGAGAATTTGAATTTGTCATCCAAAGAGATCCGGACTTTTTCAGCCTTTTCTTCATTCATAATATATTCTCACAATGATTTTACTTTTTCTTGAAATGCGAAAAAATCACTATTTCAATGTTCAACAAATGTTTAGGGGCGACCGGAAAGGTCGCCCCTCATAGATACCTCTTGAGATACTGGCTCAAACTAGATAATAGGAATCATCGGCCTTGTGAGTACAGTCCATTCTTTCTTAGCCACATCATATTTGATATTAACAAAGTGCTTCTCATTCACATCATCAAGTTTCAAGTAATCGAATTTGTAGTAGTATCCAGGCCATCTGGATTCCTTNCGGGCCAGTCTTGACCTCATACATGCCTCACCAACATAGTACCTGTGGACACTCTCCCATGCCCTCATCAGCCCATGAAGGTCTCCTGCAGCGAGCTTCTCTATATCCTCTCCGAGGAATGCCATTTTCCAGAGACCGACCTCGAGCAACTTGTCTGAGGTGCCATACAGAGTCTCCCAACCACCAGCATACTCTCCCATGATCTTCTGGAGTCGGAACAGGAAATTATGGGGGGAGATGTAGTTCGGATTCACATCGGGCTGCGTGGTGAAACCCTTTTTCTCTTCATACAAGGCCATAGGTTTGAGAACTGTTTCCTTCATTTTAGCTATCGTAGCATCGGATACCGTTGGCGTGTAGCCCTTGTTGTCATTGACAAACCTCACCACTGACTTTCCAACGATCCTTCCCTGCACATGAGAGCCACTCGAGAACTTATGGGCACATGCCCCTACCCCGCAACCTGCTGTGAAGAGACCCTTAACAGTGGTCATGCAGTTGTACTGGGCCGGGAATGAATCCTTGAATTCTGCCGGCATGAGGTCTTCAGCACCACAGACCCATGAACCACAAGAGCAGGCGTGTGAACCAATGAAGACGGAGTCTGACAACTGGAGCTCCATCGGTTTCTCCATTGGATCCACATTATGGGCAGCCCAGTTCGTCGCACCAGCGATTGTCATATCGAGGAAGTCTTCCCAGGCCTCGCTCTCATAGAGCTTTAATTTCTTTTTCAATTCCTTGGGATCGGATATCTCCGACTTAAACCTTTCCGCTACCTTCTCTGTATGGATCCAGAATGGCGTCTTGCCTTCCTTCGCGCAGAGTATCATCTCGTAGTTTCTCATAGGTGTCGGAGTTGGTTTCGCGTCGGCATAGGGTGCCCAGGCGGCTGATTCTTTTGGATATGCACCAACATATGGGCCTTCCCAGCCGTTTGTTGCAGGCGTCTTAAACAGCAGGAAGAAGGTGCCGACAGGACCATAGGAATCCTTAAACCTTGGAGGGACAAAGGTATTGTCCATCTGGGTCAACTCACCACCGGCCTGTAAGACAAGGGCATATACCGATCCGCTGACAAAGGGCGGCATCCATGACCTGCCGAAGGCTTCACCCTGAGACCTTGGCCTGAATACATGGACCGCGCCACCCATCAGAGCGATAGTTACTTTAGACTTAAATACATAGAACTTGTCTTCCCTGACGCTAAAGCCCACTGCTCCGGCTACCCTGTCAGGTTCCTTCTCATCTTTGAGAAGATGCGTGATCATGACCCGCTCAAGGATCTGGCCTTTATCACCAAGGGCGCCAATGGCGCTCTTTGCTGCCTCTGCCACGAGGACCTTGTAGCTCTCGCCGGCTATCATAACCTGCCATTCACCGGATTTTACAAAATTTCCTGCCTCATCTTTCCATATAGGCAGTCCCCATTTATCGAAGTGTTTGACTGACGAATCCACATGTCTTGCAACATCATAGACCAGGTCCTGTCTCATCAGACCCATCTGGTCATTCGTCACATATTCAACAAACCTTTCAGGGGTACGGGGATTCATGGTGACCTTGCCGTCCATACCCATGTAGGTATTAATGGCAGAAAGTCCCATCGCGACAGGACCACTTCTGTCAATGGCAGCCTTGTCAACAAGCGTCACCCTTAAATCCAGTGCCTTTGCCCAGTACGCAGCCTCTACTGCAGCACCACAGCCCGACATCCCTCCACCAAGTATCAATACATCAGTGTCAACAACCTCTGTGGCAAATTCTTTCATCCTTCAGCTCCTTATTTCTTGTTTGTCGGGAGTTCTTTGATTCCCATTATGTCTGGCTCTCCAAGAAGGTACAGATTGTTCAAATCTCCTACCTTTGCCTCAGGAAATCCCTCAAATGGCTTTATAGAACCCTCTGGCGTTCTCCTCGTTTCATACTTAAACCTCTTGAGTCTCCCATCCCTGAAGGTGATGGTCCACATGATGTCTTCACTTCCTCTCAGCGGAGTTGATGCTGCACCAAGAGGCATAAAGTCCTGGTATCCTCGTACATCCATAGCCTGCTGTGGACATATCTTTACACAACAGTAGCACTCCCAGCAGTATTGAGGCTCCTGGTTATATCCCTTCATGGTCTCTTTATTCAGCGTCATCAGGTCGTTAGGGCATATATACATACAAGCGGTTTTATCCTGCCCCTTGCAACCATCACACTTCTCTGTCATTACAAAACTTGGCATAGCCTAACCTCCTAAGAATTTATATGGCCTATCTCACCACTATCCTCTTACTTACTACTCGGTCTCATTCGACTGACGCGCTCACACCTCCTTTCACTCAACAGGCTGTCCTGCCGGCCAACCGCTTTACAGTCCAATCTGATCTGCGCCTATGGGAGATCGAGTCCCTGCAAATGACACCGTTAGAAAACAGTGCCCGTTGCATTGGATGACAGACTGAGCCGTTGTTGCGACCAGCGAATTCTCCACACGATTGCGGTGGAGTTGACAAGCATGGGGCTTCATCGGAAACAGCTGCGGGGATTACGACACTTCTTGAACTTGCAGACGAACTTGTTGATGAACACGAGTTTCAACGGAAACAGCTACATCGGATTACGACACTTCCCCGGAAAACTACCCGCACTTGGCGGCTCATATTCTTTCAATTCGCGGCCATTATATTCCTGAAGCAAAGGTTGTCAAGGGTAGTGTAAAAAATTTGTGTAAATTATTCAGGCNGGATGACAAGAAAGGCGTTTTTCCCTAGCGAGGGGGTTGCCCAATGAAACCTCAACGAAAGGAGAAGCGCCCTGAAAATCGCGATCAATCTACCCGAAATTGTCAGCCTTTTCAAAGAGATTCAATGTCAGTCCGAGAAGATCTTTGAGATGGTCCGTCTGAACGTTCAAGAAGGGGTAGGAAAAAGAAACTGCGCTCTGTCAAACCTGAAAAGATAAATCTGCCATTGATTTGCGCTTGACTTCGCTTGCAGCATTTATTAAATAAGAGGGCTAAATTGCGTGAGCATGGGTTGCCCCATGCCATAACCACTTAACCCAACACATTTTTGACAAGGAGAAAGAAACAAAAGGCAGAGTTATTCCCCCTCTCATTCGGAAACCGCATGCCTCAGCTCCTACCGGCTTAAAGCCTACGGAAAAAGAAACTGCGCTCTGTCAAACCTGAAAAGACAATTCTGCCATTGATTTGCGCTTGACCTCACTTGCAGCATTTATTACATGTGAGGACTTATGTGCGTAATCATGGGTTGCCCCATGCCATAACCACTTAACCCAACACCTTTAATTTAAGGAGAAAGAAACAAATGTCAGAATTAATCCCCCCTCATGGAGGAAAAGGCTTGACCTGCTGTTTGCTCGAAGGCGCGGAACTGGCAGCTGAGCTGAAAAAAGCAAAAGGTCTTAAAAGAATCGACGTCAGCCCCCGTGAAAAAGGCGACCTGATCATGATGGGCATCGGCGGATTCAGCCCCCTGACCGGTTTTATGACCAAGGCCGACTGGAAAGGTGTTTGCGAAAATTGTCTCCTGGCAGACGGCACTTTCTGGCCCATTCCGGTAACCCTTTCCGCATCCAAGGAAGAGGCAGCCGCTATCGCTATCGGCGAAGAAATTGCGCTGTTTGATCCGGAACGCAACGAGTTCATGGCCACCATGAAGGTCACCGAGAAATATGAAATGACCGAGGCCGACAAGAAGTTTGAATGCGAAAAGATTTACATGGGAGAAGGCACCAAAACTGCCGAGGATTTCTGGAAGATCGCCAAGAATGATCACCCCGGCGTTCAGATGGTGATGGAGCAGAAAGCCGTCAATCTGGCCGGCCCGGTAAAGGTGCTCAGTGAAGCCGAATATCCCACCCAATATCCCGGTGTTTACATGAGACCGGCTGAATCCAGGAAGATTTTTGCTGAAAGAGGCTGGAATGAAGTGGCTGCCCTTCAGTTGCGCAACCCCATGCACCGGTCCCATGAATATCTGTGCAAGATCGCTGTCGAAGTCTGCGACGGCGTTTTCATTCACTCCCTGGTCGGCAACCTGAAACCCGGCGATATTCCCGCCGACGTCCGCGTAAGATGTATTGATGCTTTGGTTAAGAATTACTTCGTGGAAGACAAGGTTCTTCAGGGCGGGTATCCGCTGGATATGCGCTATGCCGGTCCCCGTGAAGCCCTTCTTCATGCCACCTTCCGCCAGAACTATGGATGCTCCCGCATGATCATCGGCCGCGACCATGCCGGCGTGGGCGATTTCTACGGCATGTTTGAAGCTCAGACCATTTTTGACAAGATCCCCAAACCGGCGGGCGGAAAAGCGCTTCTTTGTACGCCGCTCAAGATCGACTGGACCTTCTACTGCCATAAATGCGACGGCATGGCATCCCTCAGAACCTGCCCTCACGGCAAGGCAGACCGCGTTCTTTTAAGTGGTACCGCACTGCGCAAGGGTCTTTCCGAAGGGACTCTGATTCCGGATCATTTCGGTCGTGACGAAGTGCTCGTCATTCTCAAGGAATACTATGCAGGCCTTGACGAAAAAGTTGAAGTCAAGCTGCACGGCGCTGCAACGGGCCAATAACCAAATCCCTATCGCCTGATTCAAGAAAAGGAGGTGCGCTGAAAAGTGCATCTCCTTTTCTTGTTGGGCAACGACTACGATTTTAGGTCTTCGGTGAATGGGGCGCGGTCTCGAACCATTCGTGCCCGAGGCACTGGGCTATCGCCAGGTCCCGCCCTTCACAAACTTCCCTTGCATGAAAACCGCTTCAATTTTCTGTCCATCGCTTATCTCCCCTCCCCCGGATCCCCTCGAAATTCTTGCGGGCAACCGCTTTGACATATTGACAATGGAGCCGTTCATCACTAGGTTAGCCTGGCACTCAGGATGGACGAGTGCTAATCTGCCCCCTGGAGCATACCGGTGATCGATCTTCCAAAGCGGGACCAGCAGGTCCTTGAAGCGGTGATCAATGACTATATCCAAAGCGGGGAACCGGTCGGGTCGCGCGCCGTTTCCAAACGCTACGGGTTGAGGGTCAGTTCGGCCACCATCCGCAATGTCATGGCCGACCTGGAAGATCTCGGACTTCTTTACCAGCCGCACACCTCGGCCGGGCGCGTTCCGACCGACAGAGGGCTGCGCCTTTATCTTGATTCCATCATGAAGTTCAAGGAACTGGAGAAAGAGGAACGGGCGCTCATTCGGCGAGCCTTCAAGGAATCCCGGGGAGATATCACCGAACTGCTGCGGCGGACGTCCCGAATCCTCTCCAAGTTCTGTGGGCAAGCCGGGGTCGTGCTCTGGCCGAAGCTCACCCGGACCCGCCTCAAGCACATAGAGTTTATCCGCCTGCGGCCCAACCATGTGGCGGTCATTCTCATCTCGAAATCGGGGCTGGTGCATCACAGCTTTCTGAACGTGGACGAGGATATCAAACAGGAGGAGTTGGATCGATACTGTCGCTATGTGAACGAACTCCTGCAGGATGTCCCTCTTGGAGAGATCAAACAGCGAATCCTGGAAGAGATGCGCAAAGAAAAAATCCTCTTTGACCAGCTCTATTCCCGGGCCCTCGCGATCACTGAGCGAGCCTTTCAGGCAACCTTCGAAGATGCCGAAGTTTACATCGAAGGGCAGACGAAGCTGCTCAATAATCCCGAATTTGCGGATGTCGAGCGGATGCGCCGCATCCTGGATGCTTTTGAAGAAAAATCAAGGATCATCCGGCTCTTGGACATGACCCTTCGCACGACCATGGGGGTGAGTATCATCCTGGGATCCGAGAGCGAATTGGAAGAGCTCGGAGAAATCAGCCTGATTTCCTCTCCTTACCGGCGTGGGGAGACCCAACTGGGGGTCCTTGGGGTCATCGGCCCCCTGCGCATGGATTATTCGCGGATCATTCCCGTGGTGGAATTTACCGCTTGCTTGTTGAGTCAACTCCTTGAGGAGCCTGAGGGAGCCTGAGGGATTGTGGTCTTATTATGGAGGTCTAGCATAGATGAGTGCGAAAAAGAAACGGGATGAGAGCCAGGTGACCGACACGGGTACTCCCGATGCGGATGCAGCGGAGGTTCCCGGGCCGAGTGAGGTCCCAGAGGAAGTACCCGAAGATATCCTGCTGAAAAAGGATGATGAAATAAAACAGCTCCAGGACCGTATTCTGCGCATGGCCGCGGAGATGGAGAATACGCGCAAGCGTCTCGATCGTGAAAAGTCGGATTCCATAAGCTTCGCGAATGAGGGCCTGATGCGGGGACTCCTTCCGGTCATAGACAATCTGGAGCGCGCCCTGCAGCATGGCGAGAACGACCCGAACTGCCGGGGCTTGATCGAAGGTGTGAGCATGACCCTGAAGAGCTTCGGGGATGTTATCGGAAAATACGGCTGTGTCCCCTTCGATTCCGTCGGGAAGGCTTTTGATCCCAACTATCATGAGGCGGTGATGCAGCAGGAATCATCCGAACATCCTGAAAAGACTGTACTTCAGGAATTGCAGCGGGGCTATACCTTGCATGACCGTCTTCTTCGCCCCGCAATGGTGATTGTTTCCAAGGCTTCGCCGGGTTCCCAATCGGTGGACGGATAGTGGCATATATTGCTTAGAGTGATTAATCAAGAGACGGTTTGGACTGTTCAAATTGCATAATGTCTTATAGGAGGCAAACTCGATGAGCAAAGTAATAGGGATTGATCTTGGGACCACGAATTCGGTGGTTGCCATCATGGAGGGAAAAGAGGCGAAGGTAATCCCCAATGCGGAAGGCGGTCGCACAACCCCTTCCATGGTCGCCTTCACCGACAGTGGTGAGAGGCTGGTGGGCCAAGTGGCCAAGCGCCAGTCGATAACCAATCCGGAAAACACCATCTATGCTGTCAAGCGGCTCATAGGCCGGAAATATGATACCAGGGAAGTGCAGCAGGACATCAAGATCCTGCCCTACAAGATCGTGAAGGCTTCCAATGCCGATGCGCATTTGCAGATCCGCGGCCGCGATTACAGCCCTACGGAGATTTCCGCTTTTATTCTGATGAAGATGAAGCAAACGGCGGAAGATTACCTGGGAGAGAAGGTTACGGAAGCCGTCATCACCGTGCCCGCCTACTTCAATGACAGCCAGCGGCAGGCTACCAAAGATGCCGGTAAAATTGCCGGGCTGGAGGTGTTGCGAATTATTAACGAACCCACCGCAGCCTCGCTTGCCTATGGCCTGGACAAGAAGAAAGACGAGAAAATTGCCGTCTTCGACCTGGGCGGCGGGACCTACGACATTTCCATTCTCGAGATCGGGGAAGGGGTTTTCGAAGTCAAGTCGACCAACGGCGATACCCATCTGGGAGGCGAGGATTTCGATCAGCGCATCATTGACTGGCTGGCTGCCGAGTTCAAGAAGGACTATGGGATTGACCTTCGCAGTGACAAGATGGCTTTGCAGCGTCTGAAAGAAGGCGCCGAAAAGGCAAAAATCGAACTCTCTTCGACCATGGAGACCGAAATCAATCTCCCCTTTATCACTGCCGATGCTTCCGGCCCCAAACACATGAACATCAAGTTGACGCGGGCCAAACTGGAATCGCTGGTCGAAGATCTCATCGATCGCCTGGGGCCTCCGATGGAGCAGGCATTGCGCGACGCCGGGCTGAGTCGGGACGCAATTGACGAAGTCATTCTTGTTGGAGGCATGACCAGGATGCCGCGCGTCCAGCAGAAGGTGCAGGAATTCTTCGGCAAAGAACCGCACAAGGGGGTCAACCCCGATGAAGTAGTGGCCATTGGCGCCGCCATTCAGGCCGGAGTGCTCAAAGGCGAGGTTAAAGATGTCCTGCTCCTCGATGTGACGCCGCTTTCCCTGGGCATTGAAACCCTCGGGGGCGTCATGACGCGTCTTATCGAACGCAACACGACCATCCCGACGCGCAAGAGCCAAATCTTTTCCACCGCAACCGACAGCCAGACGGCGGTTTCCATCCACGTCCTTCAGGGTGAACGCGAAATGGCCGGGAACAACAAAACCCTGGGTCGCTTTGAACTGGTTGGGATTCCGTCGGCTCCGAGAGGGATTCCTCAGATCGAGGTGACCTTCGATATCGATGCCAACGGTATTGTGCATGTTTCGGCCAAAGATCTTGCGACCCAGAAGGAACAGTCGATTCAAATCACCGCCTCCAGCGGCCTTTCCGAAAGTGAGATCAATCAGTTCATTAAAGAAGGTGAGATGCACGCTGAGGAGGACAAAAAGAAGCGCGAACTGGTGGAAACAAGGAATCATGCCGATGCCCTCATCTACAGCACTGAGAGGACCCTGCGCGATATGGGGGATAAAGTGGATGCGAAAACGCGGCAGGATATCGAAGCGCAAATGGAAAAGCTGAAACAAGTCATGGATAGCGATGATCGAGACGCGATCCAGCGGGAGATGGAGCAACTCACCACCGTGTCTCACAAACTTGCCGAAGAGGCTTACAAGAAAGCCGCCGAACAGCAGGCCGGCGGCGGCGCCGGGCCGGGAACGGAGCAACAGGGCTCGGCCGGCCCTCACAAGAGACCCGATGATGACGTGGTGGACGCCGATTTTCAGGAAGTGAAGGATAAGTAATTCCTTCCTGCCTGTTATTAGCCGGAAGATGAAAGCGTAGATGTCTATTTTGAGGGCACACGAGTTTTCGTGTGCCCTTCTTTGCTGTTTTAGAGTATACCTGATCCCCGATGCTGGCTCTGGATGCCGGAATGGATGCAATTTTATGAGAGGCGTACTATGAGCATTGTAAGAGTCTTGGCCATAGTGGTTTTTGCTCTGGGGTTCCTGGCAAATTGTGCCGCCCGCCCTCAGCAATCCGCAGAAACGACGACTGCGATCAAGCTCACCGCAACCACCCCGGTTGAAGCGGAAAAGCTGTGGCAGCAGGCGGAAAAAGCCCAAAAAGCAGGCAACCTCACCGCTGCTATTGCCTCCTGGGAACGCATTATCAAAACCTATCCGAATTACGCCATTGCCGCAAAATCTTATTACACCATCGGCAGTATCTATCTGGGACAGGGGCAGGCCGAGAAGGCCCTGCAATATTTTGATTACCTCGTCTACTACTACCCCGGCTGGGAGGGCATTGGTCTGGCAAAACTGGATCGGATGCGGGCCTGGTCCATCACGGGAAAGAAGAAACAAATCTTCAAGGAATCCGTACCTCTCTGGGAAGCTTCCAGCGGCAATCCCCAAGTCCAGGTCGGGCTCAGCAGCCTTATGGCCGATGTCTATGGCAGCGACGGGGACCTCAGCACAGCCTTCGATTGGCTCACGTCAGGGTTCGGCGTTGCCCGAACACCGGAAGAAAAGAAATCTCTTACCCAGGCTACGGTTAATCTCCTCAACAGTGCCGACGCGAACGCCATACAACGATTACTCAAGAGGAATCACCCGGAATTCATGAAGGTGTTCCTGTACTATCGGTTGGCCCAGATTGAAACCCAAAAGGGCCAGTCAGACGCTGCCCAGCAAAACCTTCGAGAGCTTCTCAGCCGGAATCCCACGCACCCTCTCGCTTCGGAAATCCAGGGAGGGGCGCGCGGGACACCGACGCCGGTGCCGGTCCCCACCGACGCAGCAACTCAGGTCAACCCCGAGCGCGTGGGGTGTCTTGTGCCGCTGAACGGAGCCTATGCCAAATATGGTGACATGGTTTTAAAGGGCCTGAACTTGGCGTCCGAAGAATGGAATGCGGAGCATCCCGGTCAACGGGTCACTTTGGTTGTCAAGGACGCTCAGGCCGAGCCCGATGCGGTCGTCAAGTCTCTCGAAAACCTGACCAAGGAGGATGGCGTCATGGCCGTGATTGGTCCTCTGGGCGCTCAATCCGCCAAGGCCGTCGCCCCGATGGCGAACAAGTGGGGGATGCCGCTTCTGGCGCTAACCCAGCAGGATGATCCGACAGAAAGCAATCGCTACGTGGTTCACGTTTTCCTTGATAATCGGGAACTGGTTCGAACGCTCGTGGAGTATTCTAAGGACAGGCTGGGCGCCACCCGTTTTGCGGTACTCTACCCGGATGACCGCTATGGCCAGAATCTATCCAAAATCTTCGCGGAAGTGGTGAAGGATGCCGGCGGCAGCCTTCTGGCGAGCGTTTCCTACAAGGACAAGAGCACCGATTTCAGAGAACCCCTTGAGAAACTGCTCAATATTGCCAAAAAGAATAGCCCACCCACAGGCATTGAGACTACCCCCTTTGACATCCTGTTCGTGCCTGATCAAGTGCAAACCGTGTCCCTCATCGCACCCCAGTTGCCCTATAACAATGTGGTCGGCGTGACCCTGCTCGGAACCAACCTCTGGGGGGAGGCGCCCCTGGTGCAGGCCGGAGGCGTCTATGTCGAGCGAGCGGTTTTTGCCACACCCTTCATGGCTGACAGCCAGAATCAAAAGGTTAGAGCCTTTCGAGAGAAATTCGAGGCCAAGTATAACGCTCCTCCCTCTTACCTGGAAGCTCAGGCCTACGACGCTCTGATGCTTTTTCTGGAAGCACGCAACGGGTTCAACTATGAGGTCAAAGACCGTGCCTCCTTGCTTCGCAACCTCCTGCAGATCCATGACTTCGAGGGCGTTGCCGGGACCTATTCGTTCAATCAGAGCGGTAAATTGGATCGGGAGTATATGCTCTTTCAGGTTGTGAATGGGCAGTTGGTTCCATTGAACCGCTGAGGATAACGGCAATCAGGGTAAGCCGCTCCCTTCCCACGGACTCTGTTCTCACCAAGCAATAGCCCCTGCTGTTCCTTGACAAAACAGGTTCGTGTTGATAGAACCTCAACTAATAGGCGGGTCTGAATGACAGGCCTCTCTGACCTTTACCTTCGTGGTGCGTTTTTCTGCGGGCTGGGGGAATGGAACCACAAACACTGCCGACTCTGAACGCGCTGTCACCCTGGGAACCGGGCATCCTCAGCCTGTTTGTTTACGCAGGGATTATCCTCACTCTGATGGCGTTCCTGATTGCGCTGACGGGTTGGCTCGGCGTCAAAAACCGTACGGTCGAGAAGGTGCGACCCTATGAAAGCGGCGTCATCCCGACCGGTATGGCCCGCTTTCGCTATCCCGTCCCTTTCTTCCTGGTAGCGACCTTTTTTCTCATTTTTGACGTGGAAGTCGCTTACCTTTTTTCCTGGGCTGTTGCTTTTGACCGCCTTGGTTGGCTGGGATGGCTGCAGATCTCTTTTTTTATCATTGTCCTGTTCATCAGTCTTGGCTATATCTGGGTGAAGGGAGGCTTGGAGTGGGGGGCGACACACCGAAGATAAGGAAGCTCTTGGCTCTTAGGTCTTGGCTCTTGGCTTTCGATGTGAAGACCGAAAATAGCGCCCTTTCCACCGGGAGGATCGATGCCTCTTCCTGACCTCCAGCACCCAGGAACCACCACTCAGCTCGATTCTCCAAACAGGCTGGATTTGGTCATCAATTGGTCGCACAAGAACAGCCTCTGGCCGCTTTTCTTTGGGTTATCCTGTTGTTTCATTGAGGAATCAACCGCCTTCACGGCCCGCTACGATATTGCCAGGTTCGGTGCTGAAGTCTTTAGAGCCTCTCCCAGACAGGCTGACTTGTTGATCACCTCCGGCACCATCTTCAAGAAGATCGCTCCCGCGATTCTCAGGCTTTACGAACAGATGGCGGAACCGAAATGGGTCATCTCCATGGGATCATGCTCCAATTGCGGAGGGATGTATGACGTTTACAGCGTGGTGCAGGGAGTAGATCAGATCATTCCCGTGGATGTTTACATTCCCGGTTGCCCTCCCCGCCCAGAGGCTGTCCTGCAGGGCTTGATCCTGCTGCAGGAAAAGATCGCCGCCCGGGAACGACCCAGTCGGGCGGTATTCCACCTTGGAGGCGGCATCCAGGGGACCACTCGACCTTTTCTTGTGGACGGGCAGACCAAATCGCGTGACACGCGCGGGCCAGGCTACCAGGGGATCCCCACCCGAGGCACCTCGGAGCTTCCTCCTGCATTCCGGGGAAGTCGCTCCGAGACCATGTGGACCCCTCCGGCCCGACGGATTGAACTGAGCAGCGCCGATCAGACGCTTGCCGGCGCCTTGAGGGAGCGCTTGGGGGATGACTTCCGACAGGCTTTGCCAATGTCGGACATGCTGACCTTTGAGGTGGCCCCGGGACGGGTCAAGGAAGTGATGCGTTATCTGAAGGCGGAGAGTTCTCCCCGCTTCCTGCGCCTGGAGGACCTTACGGCGATTGATGAATCGGGTCGCCGGGACCGAACGGGAAGGGGGGTTGCAGAGGTTCGAGAAGCCGGCTTTGATGAAGTCTATCATCGCCGGGGCATTTCCTATCCGGACTTCACCCTCGTCTACCATCTTCTCTCTTATGATACGGCTGGTCGCCTGCGCCTGAAGGTCCCCATCGCCGGAGAGCATCCGGCAACCCCCACCATCACCGATATCTGGCCTTCCGCGCACTGGTATGAATGCGAAGTCTTCGATATGTTCGGGATTCGCTTTGAGGGCCATCCTCATCTCCGGCGCCTCATTATGCCCCACGACTGGGAGGGGCACCCCCTGCGAAAAGATCACCCGGGAAGAGCGACGCAGATGGCTCCCTACACCCGCGCCGACGCCCAACGGCACCAGCCTTTGGATGCGTCGCTTCTGGTGGCGCCCATCTCGCCTGAAGAAGAAATCCTTTTGAACTACGGTCCACACCATTACGGCACTCACGGCCTGATCCGGTTTGTGCTGGCTCTACATGGCGAAGAGATCACCGAGGTCGGCATTGATCTCGGCTATCACCACCGCGGCGCCGAGAAAATCGGCGAACACCAGTCGTGGCACCAATTCATCCCCTACACCGACCGTGTGGATTATCTCAACGGGGCGGCCAACAACCTGGCCTATCTGAACTCGGTCGAAACCCTTATCGGCATTAGAGTTCCTGATCGCGCGCAATTCATCCGCGTCATGATCGCCGAGTTATTCAGGCTGAGCAACCACCTCCTTTGGTTTGGCACCTACGTGCACGACGTCGGGATGATGAGCGCCACCTTCTACACCTTCCGGGAACGGGAAATGATCCTGGACATTATCGAAACCATAACCGGCGCGCGGCTGCACCCGGCGTGGTTTCGCATCGGCGGCGTGGCGATGGACCTGCCCGAAGGCTGGAAAGAAATGGTGGATGAGTTCGTGAGGATCCTTCCTTCCCGCCTGAAAGAGTATGAGAAACTGATCACGAGAAATCCGATCTTCAAGGGGAGGACTCAGGGGATTGGCGGCCTCTCGCTCCAGGACGCCATGGAATGGGGGGTCACCGGACCGAATCTCAGGGCCTGCGGCCTTGACTGGGACCTGCGCAAGAAGTTTCCCTACTCGGGCTACGACGCCTTCGATTTTGATATTCCCACCGCGACCAAGGGCGACTGTTACGCCCGCTATCTGGTGAGAGTGGAAGAGATGCGACAGAGTCTCCGTATCATCGAACAGGCCGCCAGGAACATGCCTCCCGGCCGCCACCTATGCGAAGACTCCCGTTATTGCATACCCCAGAAGGAAGACACTCTCAGGGATATCGAGAGCCTCATCCACCACTTCATCAATGCCACGCGAGGCCCGAAAATCCCCAAGGGCGAAGCGTATGCACCCATCGAGATTGCCCGCGGAGAGCAAGGCTACTACGTGGTCAGCGATGGGCTGGACAAGGCTTACCGAATGCGCATACGGGCCCCCGACTTTGCCACGCTGCAGACCTTGCCGCTGATGGCCGTCGGAAGCTCCATTGCCGATTTCCAAGCGATCCTCGGTTCACTCGATTATATTTTGCCGGACACGGATCGATAAGGAGACATCCAGGGCTGAATCAATATGCTGCCTGACAACTTGAAGAAGACCCTTTCCGAATCCATCGCCCACGCCGAGGTTCCCAGGGAAAAGGCGGTGGACGTCATGTTCGAGCTCCAGGACCATTGCGGATACATGAGCGATGAGGCCATGGCAGAGGCTTCCAAGCTCCTGGGGATGACCACGCTCGAACTGGAGGAACTGGCCACCTTTTACGATCATATTTACCGGGAACCCGTCGGCAGGTATGTGATTCATGTCTGTGACAGCGCCATTTGCTGGATGAATGACCATCAGTCCGTGATTGACCACCTCTGTTCCCGGCTCGGCGTTGAACTCGGAGGAACCTCGGCCGACGGTCTCTTCACCCTGCTCCCGGTATGCTGCATCGGCTATTGCGACCGGGCTCCGGCGATGACGATCAACCGCCGGGTCTTCGGGCTTCTGACTCCCGAAAAAATCGACCGTATCCTCAACCGGCTTAAAGAGCAGGCCCAATACACCGAAACCGAATGACTGGCGCATCCGTGGTCCCGGGCTGCTCCCAAGTCCCGGGAACCAAGGTCCAACACCCAAGAGCGAACAGCCAAGAGCTAAGAGCCACATGCACAAATATCCGCAAGTACTTTTCCAGAATCGCCTACCCAAGCGCATCGCCACCCTCGACGAATATCGACAGAGCGGCGGCTACCGAGCGCTCGAAGATTTCATCGGAAAACGGCCTCCGGCTGAGGTTTCGGCGCGAATTGATGAAGCCGGGCTGCGGGGCCGCGGGGGCGCCGGTTTCCCCGCAGCCAAGAAATGGCTGTCGGTTCCGACTGATGGGGCTTTTCCGAGGTATCTTGCCGCCAACTGTGACGAGATGGAGCCCGGAACCTTCAAGGACCGTATCCTCATCCATGCCGACCCTCACTTGATTATCGAAGGCATGATCCTCGCCGGTTATGCCACTTCCGCCTCCAAAGCGTTCCTCTTTGTCCGACCCTCTTATGAAAGCAGTGCCGTCATCCTGGAGAGAGAGCTTGAGCTGGCGCGGCAGGCGGGTTACCTGGGCAGGAACATCCTGGGCAGCGAGTTTTCCTTCGATATCGTGGTTCACCGAAGCGGCGGCCGTTACATCTGCGGCGAGGGCACGGCGCTTCTCAATGCGATCATGGGAAAGCGGCCCAATCCTATCAAACCTCCGCCGCATCCCACCGTGAAAGGCCTCTGGGATCGTCCCACGGTGG
>JGI20214J51088_10001256_pt1 | contig 17324 bp, 20 predicted proteins | sample WetSurMetagenome_FD_51088 | JGI IMG/M metagenome (IMG submission 51088) | reverse complement strand
TTTAAATAACCACTTAAGTAAAAGCAAAATTTTATAATATCCCAATTTCCTTGGCGCGTTTTATCTGTGGCAAATCTTCGGGATTGATGCTGCCGATACTGTTGCCCGGAAAACTTTGGATAATTTTCACTTCTTCGATATCGATCGCGAAGCGGCTCGTTGACGCCAAAATAATTCCCGGCTCGCGCACCTCCCCTTCGGTCGGGCCTTTCGTGATAAAGCATTTGCGACCGTCCATAATTATCAAGTCCGGTTTAAAAGCTAAATTCAATTCAGCGATCTTTAATTCCGTATTCCGCATATGCAGAGCCAAACGTTCACTCGGCTTCATGAATCCGACGCCAAGCTTTAAAGCGCCGGTATATTTGGCGACAAAATGCGTTTTCATGCAGGGCAAAAATATTATTTTATCAACCTTGTCCAAAATTTCCGGCACAGAAACTGATTTCAAATATTTTCCCGCAATCTTTTTCTTCACCCATTTGCCTTCATCAAAAGTCAAAACTTTAAGACGCTGATCGATTTTATTCAAATCAAACAAACAAAGTTTCTCAAAATTATTGCAAGAATTTTGATAAAAAGTCGAAGTATCGCCGATGGTCACTTCCGCCGGATCGCAAGCCAAAACCAGATTGGCAACGAGGCGGACAAAAGCCGGATCGCTCGAAGCCGGGAAAGGATCGGCCGTGTTAACATTCGGCTTGATCAAAACCCGGTCGCCCGGTTTGATAAAAGCCTCGAAACCACCCAAAAGCTTGACCGCTTCGACAATCGAAGCTTGAAGGTCATCGCCCGCCCCGCAATTAATTTTGGAAACAAAATTAGTATTCATATTATATTTTAGCTGAAAATTATTTTAAAATTTTTTTGCACCCTTTCAGCTCGCAACCATTTCGTCCTTATGGGCAAAATGGTTGTGGATAACTTCGCCACTACACTATACCATCTAAACGATCATTCCAATCGTCTGGAAACCCCATATTTTTTATATCTACTTGATATTCCTCAACATATTCTTTTAATCTGCCGAGCCAACTTGATGTTGGATTTATTTTACTCAACACTATCTGCAAAATAACTAAAAAATTATAAAGACATCTTGTTTCTGCATAAAAATACTTACCATAAACTTTATGATTCATTTTGGGCGTAAAAATTAAATCTCGATTCCACAAACGGGAATGGTGAGCGCAATTATTCCTCAAAGCAGATAAACAATGCATCCAACTCATTATAAATTGTTCATCTTCACCAAAAGAACGTGAAATTTTATTTCTATACTCTTTTTTTAACAATTTGCAGATTTTTACGCATTGCCCGAAAGACAAAATTTCTAATACAATCCAAATCGGCGGCAAAAGTGGCTTTTGATATTTTTCTTTATAATGTTTTATGCTTATTTCCCTGCTTTTACTGACTTCTTCATTTATTATTGCTAAACATTCATTATGAACCGCTTTGTCTTTAAAAAACTCTTCTTCCAAATACCAATGTGAATTATTTTTTTCAATGGAAATTTCATAGGCCATCCGACATTTAAAAGATTTCTCTATCCTTTCTAGTAATTCCAACAATAAAAATCTTAATTTATTATCAAACTTGTAAATTCTTAGAACATCACTAAACTTTATTCCTTCATAAAACTGATCATCTTTCTGAAAATATTTAAAATAAATAGAGAGATGATAATAGCTGATATTTTTCAGATAATATCTTAATTCGTCTCTGTTTTCAACAATCAAACCTCTAGCAATAAGCAAATCGATCTGCTCCTCAATAGTTTTTGGCGGTTTTTTAAATTCACTTAATAAATCCGGCATATTTAAAGGTTATTGAGCTTTTTGAAAAAATAGTGTATTATATAGTTATCAACACCCATCACGCCTCTGGGCCATTTTGGCCCATGCGAACCCGATGGGTTTTTGTTTACCCTTACCAGTGTCAATAAAAAATTATTCCACCGTATCGTCTATTGAAATTTTAAGATCACTTATATTGTCTCCGCTAAATTTTCTATAAAACATAAACTCTCTATCGTTAAGAAAAAGTTTTCGCAAATCTTTGCTATATGAAACCAATAAGGGCGTGACTCCTTTTCTTGCCTGCAATCTTTCAACCTTATCTAAGGCTGAAGTTAAATCCGATTGGCGCACGGTTATTCTTCCGGCTTCTTTTTGTATTCTTTCAAATAAACTTTCATAAGAAATTCCGCTTATAAGCTCTTCGTCAGTAGAATCAAGTAACGCATTATAAATTCTAGCATACAAAAGCAAAACAGCATCCGACCTCATTCCATCTTTAAAAACTTCGGTGATTCTAGAATATCTTTGTCTAATATCGGTTACCAATTTTCTTCTTGCCTTTTTAAGAAGCTCTATATCTGAAATTATTTGCTTATTTCGACTTGATTGAAGAATGCCGTTATCTAAACATATCGCCTCCGCTAAACGCTGAACAAGACCAACGTTTCCAAATGTAGACTCAATTAATTGACTTTTGAAACCTGGGGCAAACTCAATATTAAGCGCTCCCTCACCCTTTGAGAGCACTTGAGCTAATTCATCTTGATCCCATGTTAAATTAATTTCTTCTATTCTGCCAGTTAAATCTCCGTTGTAGTATGTAATAAGATTTTGCTCTGACCAAATGCCAATTATTATTATGTAAGCCTTTTCTTCATATAAGGCCTTGAGACCAGAGGCAATATTTTTTCTAACATCATCAGGTAAATAATGGAAGTCTTCGAGAATCAATCTTTTATTATTCTCTCTTAAAAAAATTGCGAGTTTTAACAATAGGCTATCGCCATGTATTGATTCTTTTTCTTTTGTTAACGACTTTTTATCTTCTATGCCACCCTTAACTGTAGCCTCAATACCACCTAAAAAGGGTAGTTTAGCTTGCCCAGTTACTTCCGCATCAATGTGACCGCCAGAGCTTGAAGTTACAGAAGAACTTACTGGTTTTTCTACCCCCGCCCTTTCCAAGGCAGTGCGCCATACATCCTCCATTGTCTCCATGGAAGGAAGACATTGAATAATTAAACTGTTTTTATCATCTATTGTTTTCTTTCTTAAACAAGATTTTCCTTGTTTCGAAGCTCCGTGAACAACTATGTGTTTTTGGCTTTCAAGGTAGTAACCAAATAGCTTATCCAGATTTTGTCTATCTACATAAGTATATTTTGGAACATCGGTTGAAATACCAAATACCTCCCTAAGTGATACGTTTGACATAAATTTTATTTAATCGCAGTGTCGCGCAAACATGTTATAACCATATTCCAGTATGCACTAAATTTACTACTTTTCAGAAAAATATTCAATGCTTACAACTACTTGACATAGCAATAATCATCATATATACTTGATATAGCAACTAATTATTAACCTAAAAACACTATGAAAAATGACAATTTAGCACTCCTCTTCTCTTTGACTCGGGCTAACTCAGTAATTACCAGGCGGCTAGCGGTGCATGGCTTGGATTTTAGCGATTTTATCATTCTCTATCATTTGAACGAGGCGGAAGGAAAAAAATTGCGGCGGATTGATTTGGCGCAGAAGCTGGGGCTGACGGCTTCGGGTATTACGCGGATGCTTTTGCCTTTGGAGAAGATCCATGTTATCACTCGGGATCAGGACTCGGAAGATGCGCGGGCCCACTATGCCACACTGACTAAAGCTGGCGAACAATTGTTTATCGAGGCTTCCGCCACGATGAATACCAAACTGGAAGATGCGATACCGGCTGACGCGGAAAAAATGTTGCCGGAATTTTCCGCTTTTTTAGATAAATTGACGGAAAATTTGTTGCCACCCGAAGTTCCGCGAGAACCAAAAATTCGCCTAATACGATAAATTACCACGTAAAAGAGTGGAAAGATGGCGGCTAATTGATAAATATCAACGTGGTCAAAATAACCAAGAGCGGCATGCCCATGTAAACTAAATTCCACTTATCTTGATTGAATACTTTTTTATTGAATTTATAAACATAAAAGGAAGAAACACCCCAAAGAAAAATCACTATCAAATCTATTGCGATATTCGAAGTAGCGTGCATCATTTTAAATCTGACAAAATCGGTAAATATATCATGCAAATATTCATAAATAATTAAGAAGATTGGAAAAGTAAAAATCAAATAGCCAAAATTTATAAAAACAATTTTGGCCTTTTTAATTTTACCCGCGGCAGTAATTTCTTTGCGAACTTCCGATTTTTTTTCAACTTCTTGTTTGCCGAACTTTTTTCTAAAAAATAAAATTGTCCAGCCGAGCAGATAACCTATTATAAAATACTGAGTGATGCCGGCCGCGAAAAGAATAAGAAATGGCGCCAGCATTATATCGGTAGAAGTAAAAAGACGGATCATGCCGTCAAGAAATGGAAAAACTGTTTCTCCCAAGACCGGCAAGGCCACAGAAGAAGGAAAGTGTACAACCATCATTAAAAAAAATCCTCCTTCAAGCATTTGCGAATTAGGGTTTGAAAAAACGTAAATAATGAAGAAAAGGAAATTGATAAAGAAGTCGACAAAAATATTCAGGAACAGAACCAAGAGCTTGAAAACCAATTATCCGGCCTTACAATGATGAGGGTAAAAAACCTGCTTGACGATGAAGAATATTTGAAAGAGAGAAATAAAATCAAAAAAGATTTAAAAAAATTGGCGGCAAAGCAAGAAAAACAGCCGAATGAAAAAAATATGATAGAGCTGGCAAAAGAATGCTTTATATTCTCTAACCATGCCTTGAAAGAATTTAAAAACGGCGGCAAAGAAGCAAAAAGGGAGATAATGACGAAGTTAGGTTCGAACCACACCATTTTATCGAAAAAACCCAATATTTCCGTGCGTGAATGGCTTTTGCCAATCTATAATAGCGTGGAAAAATTCAACGCCGAAATCGCAAGGTTAGAACCGATGAAAACCCTTATAAACACAACACAAAAAGAGGCTTTCGCCTCTCTCTGTCTACGCTGGCACGGGCTGAGGGAATCGAACCCCCGACTTTCGATTTGGAGTCGAAAATTATACCACTTAACCAAGCCCGCCTTTGTCCGCCGAAGCGGACTACGGCGGGAAATGCCCGCTAAGTCTGCAAAGGAGGAATTTTACTTTTTTATTTTACTTTATAACTTTAAAACTTTCAACTTTATAACTTTCTGCGTCCGCCGTCTTGTCCTCCATAGCCTCAGTGTAGGAGGAAGCTTTTGGCGTAGGCGGATTACTTTTCCAGCACATTCTTATACTCCAACTCGTAAATATGCAAAATGGTAATTGTCACAGAAATAACCAGCGGACCGATGACTATTCCCCAAATCCCGAACAAAGCTATGCCGCCCAAGATGGAGAATAAAAGAAAAACCGGATTAACGTTCGCTTTCTTGCGCATCATTATCGGCCGAACAATATTATCAATAGTGCTAATGACAGAAATTCCCCAAATCGCCAGAAAAATCGCAGCACCAACGTGACCGGTAAGTAAAAGATAAATTGAAGTTGGTAGCCAAATCAACCAAGGACCAAAAAAAGGAATGAAGGAAAGGAAGGCTGCGGCAATGCCCAAAAAAACCGCCGGCAAAGGAGTATTAAAAAAGAACGGTAAAGTTATAACAAAAACTCCAATCCAGCAGGCAAAACCTTGGCACAAGGCAACAACAAAAGTCGAAACAATGAAGGAATGACTCACGTCCTGAAATTTCTTGAATATTTCCCGGTCGTGTTTATTTGGCAAAGGCGTGAGCCGCATCAAATTTTCCAACATTTTTTTCCCGTCCAAAAAAAAGAAAAATAGTGTCAAAAGAATAAAGATAACGGAAACAAAAAAATTAGTTGTACCTTTGATCAGTCCGGCGGCAGCGCTCATTACCAAGTTGCCGGATTTCTGCACAGTGTTCATCACTAAGGACTGAACACTTGAACTGCTAAGATCAATAAAATTTATTTTTGATAACTCTTTATTCTTAACGATTGAATTCCAGTCGACTTTGCTTAAAAAATCCGAAGCTTGCCCGTATGCCGTAAACGATTCTTTCGCGGCTAAAAAAATCAAGTTTGCTAAAGGTATAATAACAACCAAAACGATCAGAACGCACATGATCATCGCGGCGATCTTGCGGCGGCCGCCCAATTTTCCGACCAGCCATTCGAATGGCCGGTAAAAAATAGTCGCTAAAACCGCGGCCACCAGTATTTCCGACAAAAACGGCCGAAAAACCAAGAAACAAGCGATTAAAGAAATCAACACTAAAGCAATAAGAAATCCGCGGCTTAACAAATTATGATTCATACATTTTTTTTATTTTTAATTTTTAATTGCTTGCAAAATATTTGGAAATTTATTGAGAATATATTCGTAACGTTCGAAGGCTTTGCCGGTTTTCTCGTCGAATAAAGGCGTGCCGCCGGTATAAACAGCATTCTTGGCGTCACCGTATTTGTTCAAGCCTTTTTTCTCCAGCCAATCGTCGATTTTATTTTTTTGTTCAGCGGTGAGAGTTTCGGCTGTTGTGCTGGCTTTTTCGTTCTTTTTATTGAACAAGTCAAGGACAGAATTTTGCTGGCCGCCTTGAAAATTATTTAAAGTCTTGCCCAAATTATCGTCTAAAATTTTCAGCCCATCATTCAAGCCAACTGTTTGGCATCCGGCCAAAATAAAAGCCGCTAAAAACAAAATAAAAAATTTAATTTTTATAGGCATATTGTCCAAATACAAAAATTAGGCGTAATCGCAAACCTAATCAACTAGTTAACCGACAAACTATTTTGTTTCTTTATGAAGAGTGTGTTTTTTGCAATTCTGGCAGAATTTATTCAATTCCAATCTTTCCTTTAAAATCTTCTTATTTTTATGGGAAAAATGAGTGATTTTTTTGCATTCAGTACACTCGAACTTGATCAAATTGTCCTGGGACATATGATTGTTATTTCTAGCCTTAAAATGTTAATTATATATGTATATTATTTAATTTTCGGGAAAAAGTCAAGACCGCACAACGCATAACTCATAACGCGTAACAGCGCCAAATGTCATGCGCTATGCGTTATGTGTTATATGCGTTGTGCGAGATTATTTTTGGCATTTCTGACAAAAATAGGTGCTACGACCGGCTATTTTCATATTTTTTATCACTCCGCCGCAAACCGGGCATTTCTCCCCTTCCCGCTCGTAGACCTGCAAAAGTTTGGAAAAATTACCTTTCTTGCCAGAAGTATCAACATAATCACTAAAAGTCGTGCCGCGATGTTTAATGGCGTTCTTCAAAATCGCCTTCGACTCTTGAAAAATTTCAGCTATTTCCTCGCTTGTCAAGCTATTGGCCAAACGCGTCGGTTTGACGTGGGCGGCGAACAGGATTTCCGAGGCATAGATATTGCCGATGCCGGAAATTTTCTGTTGATCCATTAAAATCGATTTGACCGGGACTTTGCGACCGGACAAAATTTTTTTTAAATTCGCTAAAGTAAAATTAGCCTGCAGAGGCTCAATGCCGTATTTATTTTTTATTCCCCCCAATTCCTTTTTATCTACCATTTTTACATAACCGAAACGGCGAGTGTCGTTGAAAAATAATTTCTTATCGCCGGAGAAAATTAAAATAAATCTGGTATATTTGTTGGGTAATTTTCCGCCGATCTCTTCCAGGATTCCTCCTTCGGCAAATTCATGACCGCCGGCGATCAGTTCTTCCCGGTCTTCAAAAACGAGCTGACCGGTCATTTTAAGATGAATGAGCAAATATTTTTTCGATATTTTTAAAATCAAAAGTTTGCCGATCCGCTCCACGTCCGCAATTTTATTACCAACTAAAAAACGAGCGAAGTTTTTAGCTTCGCCTAATTTTTTGTCTTTCACTTCAACCGAAACGATCTCGGCACCAATAATTTTTTTGGCCAGGTCCCGGCGGATCGTTTCAACTTCGGGTAATTCAGGCATGATAATAATTTAAAATTAAAAAATTATCGGAATTTATAATACGGAACTTGGCTGGCAGAAATAACAGCAGCTTCTTCGGGGTTATAAACTTTTAGCACTCTATATTTTCCGCTGGTATGTTTTTGATTGACAGTAATTTCAGTAACTAAAATTTTGGCTATCGCCTCCCATTTATCACTCAAAAGATCCATTGGGGTGTCGATCATATATAAACGCTGGCCGGCTTTTTTAAAATCATAAATTTTGCCAACTTTAAGTTTTGGCGGCCGTATCAATCCTTGCGCCAGGCTTATCTTCAAACAGCCTTGTTGTGACCAAAGAGAACCCATTTTATATAACATTAAGTAAAGTAAAAACTATGATCAGCGCGGTGAACTCAATCACGAATATTTTTAAGAAGGTTATTTCCATTTTGTCAGGATCGACAAACATAAAATTCAATTCCAATAATTAGTCTTGTTAAAATATTCGTCAGTACGATCAACGATCTTTTTCATCATTGTAATGCATTCGACTGGATATTTGCCAACCGCGGTTTCGTCGGAAAGCATTAAGACATCAGCACCGTCAAAAACAGCATTGGCCACATCGGTCACTTCCGCATAAGTCGGGTGGGATTTTTCCACCATCGAAAGCATCATCTGCGTGGCGACGATGGCTGGCTTATTATGCCAATGCGCTTTGCGAATCAATTCTTTCTGCAAGATGGGCAATTCTTCGATTGGCATTTCGATCCCCAGATCGCCGCGCGCTATCATGATACCGTCTGATTCTTTAATAATTTCATCAACGATCGGCAAAGCCGTAGCGCGCTCGATCTTGGCAATAATTTTCGCGTCCGGTCCGACAATATTTCTTAATTTTTTTACATCTTCCGCCGTTTGCACAAAAGACAAACCGACATAATCAACATTCTGTTCACGGCCAAAGGCGGCGTCGCGTTCATCTTTTTCAGTTAATCCCCCGCTGGATAAATTAGTTTTGGGAACATTGACGCCCTTGCGGGAAGATAAATGTCCGCCGCGCTCAACGCGGGCGAAAATTTTTCCATCTTTAATCTCCGTGACTTCCAACTCGATCGCGCCGTTGACCAAATAAAACGGATGTCCAACTTCCACATCGTTGATCAATTCTTTGTGATCAATTGGAATACATTTCGGATCAGTATTGCAATGATCGAAAGAGAAAGAATAAATTTCCCCTTCATTCATATGAATGTCTTCATGCAGTTCACCAACACGAATGCGCGGACCGCAAAGATCTTGAAGAATCTTCACTTCTTTACCGGTTTCCTCTTTTATTTTTCTTAAATTTTCTTTTAGTTCAATTAATTGTTCGTTGGAAGCATGAGAAAAATTCAAACGGGCAATCTCCATTCCGGCGAGCGCCATTTTTTTGAGTAATTCGTAATCGGCTGACCGTTTGCCGACGTTGGCCATGATTCTTGGATTCATATATTCAATAGAAAATACGGCATCCGGCCGTATTTAATATTATAAATCATCTTAATCAAGCTGTCTAATTATTTATGAAAGCGATTGTCGCGACGGCCTTTGCCGGAGAAATTCTTCTTATGGCCAAAACTGGGGCGGTCATCGCCTTCCCGCAAACTCGCGCGAAATCTTTCGCGGTCAGTCAAAACTCGGGTTTCCGGACGATCGGAGAAATATTCCAACGGATCAAAGCCGCGTTTAGCTTCTTTCTTCGGCGCAAATTTGTTGTAGCCGGAATTGACTTGGAAGCCTTGTTTTTTATGTTTAAATTTATCATGACCGGATTCAGAACGGAATCCCTCTTTTTTAGCTTTGAATTTATCAGAGCCGAAATCAGAGCGGAAACCGGTTGACTTTGGTTTGTACTTACTAAAACCGCGTTCGGCCGGACGTTCGTCGCGGCCTAATTTATCAGTGCCAAATTTCTTAAAACCTTTGTCAGCAAAATTATTGGCTGATTTATTAAATGGTTTATTGAATTTTCTCTCAGTATTACCAAAACTATTGCGAGAACCGGTGAATGGTTTATTAAATCCTCTTGAACGACGGCGATAGGGCGCGTCAGAAGAAAAAGATTTTTCATTGTATTCAGCTAACTTGGTCAAAGGTATAACCTTCTTGATCAAGCGTTCGATCGCTCGCACGTCGCGGATCTGATCCGGCATGGCAAAAGAAATCGCTTTGCCTGTTTTGCCGGCGCGGCCGGTACGGCCGATGCGGTGCACATAATCGCCTGGATCTTCCGGCAGATCAAAGTTTATAACCAACTCAATGTCTTTAACATCAATGCCGCGAGCGGCAATGTCAGTCGCAACCAAAACACGAAACTTGCGGGATTTAAAACCAGCCAAAGCCTTGCGGCGCTGTTCCAGTGAACGATTGGAATGAATTTCCGTAGCGCGATGGCCCATCAATTCCACTTGATCAACTAATTTACTGACTCCGCGTTTAGTGCGGCAGAAAATCAAAACCGATCCGGCTGATTCTTGCAAAAGTTTTTCCAATTGCGCCACGCGGGCATCTTTATGAATGATAAAAATCTCTTGATTAATGCCGGCGGCAGTTTCACCCGGATTAGCCACCTCGACTCTGACCGGTTCGGCCATGTGGTTGGCAGCTAATCTAATTATTTCATTCGGCATGGTCGCGGAAAAAAGCATGGTTTGCCGTTCCTTGGGAATTTTCTTGATGATGGTCTCGATCTGCGGAGCAAATCCCATATCGAGCATCATATCGGCTTCATCCAAAACTAAAACTTTGACATCGCTTAAATTAATCCAGCCGCGCATGATAAAATCATTCATGCGGCCGGGCGTCGCAATTAAAACATGGGGGTTGCGGCGCAACATTTCGCGCTGGCGATTGATCGATTCGCCGCCAATGATTACAGCTGTGCGCAAACCGACCGAAGAGCCGTAAGCGCGCATGCTTTCATCAACCTGTGAAGCTAATTCGCGAGTCGGCAAAAGCACCAAGCCTCTGCCTTTATACAAAGCCAAACGCTGAATCATGGGGACAGCGAAAGCTAAAGTTTTGCCCGTGCCGGTTTGAGCTATACCAATAATATCCTTTCCTTCGACAGCGACAGGAATAGATTTAAGCTGAATGGGCGTCGGCTGGCTCATGCCCAATTTTTTTAGAGTTTCCAAAAGCTTCTCAGCAATGCCAAGGCCATCAAAACTCACGTTTTCATTCTTTTGTTCTAACATAATTAATTCACAGTCTTTCAAAGACTGCTGTTTAACTTTCCCTAATATAAAGGAAAAGGCGACCCGAGTTCAACAATGGTCGCCTTTTCTTTATGTAGCAAACTCAAAGAGATTCAAGTCAAGGCTATCTTCAAAAAGATTAGCCTAATTTATTAGTAATATCAGTATAGCACGGATAAAAAATTATGTCAAATGGGCCAAATTTTTAAGGATATAGCTGGCTATGCGTACCGATAGCATGAAAATAAATTATTTCTCCATTATCAGCTTCTCTAAAAATCGCCCGCCAATCGCCCGTAATATTTATGCTACGACAATTATCATATTCCCCATTCAAGGGATGATTATTTAAAATTGGCAAATATTTATCGTTAATAAAAAATTCCAATCGCTTCTTGAAATTAGATTTTATTTTAACCGGACATTTTTTAAATTCTTTAATGAACTGGCGAGAGTATTTAATCTCCATAAATTATTTATCTTTCAAAAAATCTATGGCCTCGCGATTATTTTTAAAAGAATAGACGCGGCCCTTTTTTATGTCCTCTTCCGATTTTCTAATACATTCTTTTAAATATTCGCTGGGCTCACCCTCATTCAAAGTAAAAATAATTTTTTTGTCGCGAATCAGCTGGCGTAAAAAGCCATTAATAGCGGCGCTCAAACTCAAACCTAAATCCGACGCTACTTTTTGCGCCGCTTTTTTTACTTTAATATCAGTTTTAATATTGATAACTGTGGTATTCATATTTTTTGTTAAAATAATTAATATATACTTTGTATATTCTTAGTATATATCAAAACAAAAGAACTGTCAACCAGCCTATTGTCTCCCCCATTTTATTTTATTCCAAGCTCGTTCGTGCAAATAATAAATCGTGGCGCTGGCTAAATTAGAAAAAATGATAACCGCCAACGCCAGATCGTAGCGATGGGTTATTAAAGTAATGATAACAAAATCCGAGGTGATGACCAGCACCCGAAAAGTGATAGACTTAACCAGCGATCGCTTAGCATTTTCTTTAAAAGCCATGATTCAATTATAGCACAGCATGGAAACCTGTTAAAACAAATAACCCCGCTTAAAGCGAGGTTATTTATAATTCTATCTGCCTTCAATTAAAAACCGAGCATGGCGCCGTATTTGGAATAAACTTCTTTGAGTAAATCTCCGGCCTTTATATTTCCCCAATCGTGCATCCATTCGGAAACTAGCGATTCGACGGTTATCGGCACAACGCCCGCCTGGATCATTCTCTTGATGCCGTAATGATGGGCTTCAGGAGTCGAATCTCCGGCCGCGTCCATCAATCCGTAAACTTGCAGACCTTCCTTTATGGCATGCAAGGCGGTATAGCAAAAGCACATGCTCGTCCACAAACCAGCCACGACAATTTTTTTCCGTCCGGTTTTTTTGCAAGCCTCCCAGGTTTTTTCATCTTCAAAAGCGTCAAAGCTTAATATTTTTCTAGAATAAACTTCCTGGTTGGGAAACAAAGAAGCGATCTCGGAAATAAATTCTCCGTTGCCTTTAGGATTGATCGACGACAAAACCACCGGAACATCCAGAATACTGGCAGCTTTAGCAGCGCAATAAGCGGCTTTTTTTATTCTTGGCTTATCGCCCGATCCCACGCCCTTGAACATCGCTGACTGAAAATCAACCAACACCAGCGCACTGTTTTTGTCCGTCAGCAAATCAAGAATCTCATTTTTTGAATTTTCCATTTTTTCACCTCCCTTCTAAAAAATATTTTTTATTTTTTTTTCGTTTCCTGCGCATAAAAAATCAGATACCTTTTTTAGCATGACCGTCGCGCCGCGTTTTTAGCCATTCAAGAAATGAACCTTGGCCGCGATAAAGAAGCAATAAGACCAAAATGCTAACCATGCCCACGAAAAATATGAAAACAAACAGAGCGTTGAAACCGAATTTTTGAGCAATCAAAGCGCCCAAAATCGCGGCAATGGCCGTGGCGATTCCCGTTCCTACATCATCCAGCGACCATTCATAGCTCATGTGGTCGTTATTGATATTTTTAGTAAAAATCACCCGCCAGGCCGGAATGATCATGGAAAAAGCAATACCGTTCAGCGCCTGAACCAAATAAACATGCCAAGCTTCTGTTGCAATAATATAAACTAACGGAGTTGAGGAAATAATAAAAGTTCCCAAGAGCATCAAATAATATTCATCTTTTTCTCCTTTTATCCGATCCATTAAATGACCCAAAGGAATAACCGAAGAAACGCGCGAAATCCAGTAAATCGCGGTGGCAATACCGATTATTTCTAAACCAGAGCCATTGATCTTGTCCAAAATAAAGACAGCGTAAATCGGCGACAGCAAACCGACGGAAAAAAATAGAAAAAAATCGGAAAGAACAAGGATACGAGTTACTAGATTCATGTTCATGCCGAACTTAAAAATTTTGAGCATATTTTTTGTTAAGTTTATTTTTAATGCGGAGAGGGTGGGACTTGAACCCACATACCCTTTCGGGCTCCAGTTTTCAAGACTGGTGGAATAACCATTATCCGACCTCTCCCATTGCCATTTCGAATCTTTTTGTATGCTTTAAATTGTTAGTTTTAACTATTTTAAAATATTTTACAATATCTTCTCTGCTTTCCAATTGCACGCTGCGATCATTGCGGATTACCGGATTAAAACCTAATCCTTTAAAAATATTAAATATTGTTTTTCGCAAAGCCGGAGAATAGCTTACCAAAGACATCTTGGGATAGCAATATTTTTTACCCCTGATATTATGGCATTCGGAATAAACGCATCCATCGGTGTCCATCATTCCTCTTAAGCAAGAAATTTTAAAATCTTTCCGCTTCATGACCCAGTCGGGAACGTCCAATCCTTGTTTTAGTTTATTACCCTTTTTCAATCCGATTGATTGGCAAAATTTAACCAAATTTGTTCTGGAAATGGCTATAATGGCGCCTAAATCGTTTTCGTGATAATAAACCTTGGGAGTTATTCTAAAAATTTTTCTTATCAATTTTTTTATAAAAACAATATACTGGCGATCAGTTTTGTAATTAATGGTTATGGTTATTTGCCTCTCAGTCATTCCGCCGTCGCCAATCATTATCCCTGTAAATTCCGCGAGGTCGGAACTTATTTCCGGTTCAATTATTTTTTTCGGCCGAAAACGATAATTTAAATTATATTTTCCAGTTTTTTTCCACCAAGAGAGCCATTTCTCTTTTCTAATTTCTTGATTTCCTCCGATTACTCCGTATTTTTCGAAAAGTTTTTTTCCTGAAATTTTTCCGCCCTTAGACGCATACCAAAATCTGTCCTTAATTTCAATATCAGCCGGAAGGGAAATTTTTGCCAGCTGACAAATTTTTTTAAAAACATTCAAAGGCATTGAATATTTTTCCCGTTTCCAATCAGTTAACGTGCGCATATTCACCCCGACTTTTTCGGCAAACAGCGACCAATTGATATGCAAATTTTTTTGAGCTAAAAACAAAAATTCTCTTTGCTTTCCGGCGCTAAAAAATACTCTCTTTCCTTTTTTAGATATAAACTGCTCGGTCATTATTCTATAATATCATATTTTCTTAAAAACACAAAATTCAAATCAATCACCGCACATACCAATCATTAGCTTAACAATTACCGCCTCGGCGGTCAAATTACATTAATAATTTTAAAAAACTCTTTTTTGTGAAAGAGGAGAGTTTTTTATCAAAAATATTTTTAGCAAATCAAATTAAACGTCATTGCCGGAATAAGAAAGATTGAAGCTTTTATTGATCAACGGAAAATCCGGAACGATATTGCCTTTCACGGCGTACGGCACGGCTGTCCAGTTCAAAAGCGAGGGGTCGCGGACATCGACACGGCTGATCTGGCCATTTTTATCAGTAGCAACAAAATAAACAATATCGCCGCGCCAGCCTTCGGTAACTCCCAAAGCATAAGCCGAGGGCTTGAGCTTTGTGTCGGGGATAATATTTTTTTCGACCGGCATTTCCAGAAAAATCTTCAAAATCTTATCGATCATTTCAAACGAGATCATCGCCTCTTTGATGCGCACCCAGAAACGGGCATAAACATCACAGCCTTCTTCGGTTTGCATTTTGAAATCCAATTTATCGTAAGCGGCATAGGAATAATCAGCGCGGGCGTCATAATTTATGCCGCAGGCGCGAGCCGCCACGCCGACGACGCCATGGTCTTCAGCGATCTCTTTAGCTAAAACGCCGGTGTTTTTCAAGCGATTCAAAAGCGAATGGCTGCCTTCGGCAACTTCGATCACTTCGCTGAAATCTTTTTGGATGGCTTTTAATTCTTTGCTCAAGCCAAGCGCTTCCTTTTCGGAAACATCAACATTGATCCCGCCGAAGGCGTTAGCGCCGCGGAAGAAGCGGCTGCCGGTCAGGCGTTCATTGATCTGCATGATTGATTCGCGCAAACGCGCGCCTTGCGAGCCGCCGAAATTAAAACCAGTGTCGATCATAATCGCGCCGATATCGCCGAAGTGGTTAGCTAAGCGCTCTAACTCGGAAAATAAAACTCGCAAATATTTAGTCCGTTCAGAAACATTCAAGCCGGCTAATTTTTCTACGGCTTGGCAGAAAGCTAAGGAATGACTGAAAGTGCTGTCGCCGGAAATCTTTTCTGACAATCTCAATTTATCGGCCAAGGGTAAGGTTTCAAATAATTTTTCCGAGCCTTTATGGACGTAGCCGAGCTGGGCTTGGAACATCAATATTTCTTCGCCTAAAACACTGAAGCGGAAATAGCCCGGTTCGATAATACCGGCATGCACCGGACCGACCGGAATTTCATAAACTCCTTCGCCGTGGAAAGTGGAAAAATGTTCAGCGCGGTTGGCTGTCTCAACTTTTTTATTCCAAGCAAAATCCTTGCGCAAGGGATAAACGCCGTCCGGCCAATTTTCCTGCAAAATGAAAGGGGTGGCGCCGGGATGGCCGACCGGTTCCAAGCCGAAAAAGGTTTTGATCTTCTTTTCAAAGACTGAAGCCTCGTGGATTTTGGAGACGACCGAAGGAAAACTTTCATCGCTCAATTTCAAAAACGGCACCAGAAAATAATTCTTGCCCGGCACGCCGAAAACATAAAAAACTTTAAAGCCGTTGCCGGCTGATCGCTCGTCGGTGGCAGTGATCAATTTCAACGGCAAGCCGCAATCGTTATGCAGGCCGTCGCAAACATTCAAAGTATTCTCTTTGGTTATTTCAAACATTACCATCCCCTCTTGCGGATTAGTGAAACCGGCTGGCAAATATTTAATTATGTTATCTAAATTCATATTATTTAATGGCTAAATTTATTACTGTCTTAAGCTGTTCTGGTAAAAACAAACTGGCGACGACAAAAACTATCACCAAAATTACGATCGGGACATAGGTCCAGACATTAGCTTCGCCGACTGCGACTTCTTCCGGCTTCTTGCTCAGAATCATCTTAGAAATCAATTTCAAAAATCCAGCAAAAACAAAAATCAAAGCGATTATCGCCAAACCGGCCAATACTGGCTGCGTCTTGATGCCCGCAGAAAAGACATAAAATTCAGTGAAAAAAATTCCGAAAGGCGGCAAGCCGACGATCGCCAAAAAGCCGAGAATGAAAAGCACTCCGGTGATCGGCAAGGCTTGCAGAACGCCGCTGACATTTTTAATTTTTGTTGAGCCATATTTCAAGAAAATATTTCCGGCAGACAAGAACAAAATTGATTTAGCTAAGCCATGATAAAGAATATGCAAGAGCGCCGCGAACGCGCCGATGCCGCCAAAGCCGAAACCCAGCGCCGCTATGCCCATATGCTCGATACTGGAATAAGCCAGCAAGCGCTTGTAATTTTTTTGTCTTAAAATTATCAAAGCGGAAACGACGATCGATAAAACGCCGAAGCCGATAAATAAATGCTGAGAAAAATCAGCGCCGGCAGCCAGATCAACCGCGGATTTAAAACGCAAAATCAAGAAAAAAGCGACCGAAAGCAGAACACCGGATAAAAGACTGCTGACCGGCACCGGCGCTTTACTGTGCGCGTCCGGCAGCCAAGTGTGCATGGGAACCAAGCCCATCTTTGTGCCATAACCAAGCATGACCAAAATAAAAGCGACTTTAGCGATACTCGGATTAAAGTTGGTAGCGGCGGTTAAGATGCTTTGCCAATTAAGCCA
>JGI20214J51088_10001255_pt1 | contig 17335 bp, 8 predicted proteins | sample WetSurMetagenome_FD_51088 | JGI IMG/M metagenome (IMG submission 51088) | reverse complement strand
AGATAAGCACTGAAAGCATCTAAGTACGAAGCTCGTCTCAAGATGAGATCTCCCTTAAGGGTCGTTGAAGACTACGACGTTGATAGGTTGCAGGTGTAAAGACGGTGACGTCAAAGCTGAGCAATACTAATTACCCGTGAACTTTCTGAGCAGATTTTATTAACTTTTACCAGTGTGTCATAAGGTATTTATTGCCTTCAGGTGACTATAGCGACGGGGTTCCACCTCTTCCCATTCCGAACAGAGAAGTTAAGCCCGCCAGCGCCGATGGTACTGCAATTGTGGGAGAGTAGGTCGTCGCCGACTTTAATTAAAAGCCCCGGTTTTTCCGGGGCTTTTTTTATTATTATTGTCCATTAAATAACTCCTGATTCCTTTAAATAATATTCCTCCCCCATAACTAAAAATAATATTTTGCTCTATTAAAACATTTAAACTCCCTTGCTTTGCCTGTAATGATTTTAAAACTATTTTTACTGCATAAGAAACGTTGAATGAAGCTTCTTACTTCAAGCGAACTTGCTAAGGCTACTAAACTCAATCTGCCAGGTGGTGCTATCATTGCCAGAATCCTGATGAAAATCCTTAGCCTTGATAAACTAAATAAATTCTATTCATCAGTATATCACGATGATGCTCTCATTCTTTTAAACTCAGCACTCGATGAACTGGAAATTTGCACTGAAGTCCAGCCTGACCAGTTCCAGAATATCCCCGAAACAGGCCCTTGCATAGTAGTATCAAACCATCCTTATGGAGGTATTGACGCTCTTATACTTATGAGGCTCCTCTTCTCACGAAGACCCGATTTCAAGGTAATGGCAAACTTCCTTCTTCTGAGAATAGGACCTTTCAGGGATTACCTGCTTCCTGTCAATCCTTTTGAAACCAGGAAAAATGTCAAATCATCAATGGCTGGTATTAAAGAAACTATAACCTACCTGAACGACGGCCATTGCATTCTGATTTTCCCGGCAGGTGAGGTATCATCATTCCAGACAGGCTCAAACCAGATAATGGACAAAGAATGGCAGCTCTCGGCTATTAAACTGATAAAAAAAGCAGCAGTCCCGATAGTTCCTGTCTTCTGCCAGGGGAATAATTCTGTTTGGTTCCATCTCCTTGGCAGGATTCACCCGATTCTAAGGACTGCTAAACTACCCTCAGAATTCCTTAAGACCAAGAATAAATGTATAAAGATCGTAATAGGAAAAGCCATCTCTGTCAAGGACCAGGCAGCTTTTAATGATGTTTCAAAGTTTGGCCGTTATCTGCGGGCAAGAACATATACTCTTGGCTCTGACATCCAGGTTAAATCGTTCTTCCCAAAGTTCAGGAAGAAGCGGCTTAAAAAACCTGTACCTGTAGAAGAAGGCGTAAGTAGCGCTGTACTTGTTGATGAATTTGAAAGACTAAGAAGATCCACTGAACTATTCTCCCTGAAACACTATAGCGTCTTTTTCATCCCCGCCAGCGAGGGAGGGATAATTATCAGGGAACTCGGACGACTCAGGGAAATTACTTTCAGAGCAGCAGGAGAGGGAACGAACCGTGCTACTGATATTGATGAATATGACCTCTATTTCTATCACCTTGTCGTGTGGGATAACTCAGCGCAAAAGATTGTAGGTGCGTACAGGATTGGCAAAGGCGATGAGATCATAGGAATGTTCGGACTGAAAGGGTTTTATATAAATTCACTATTTAAAATATCATTCTCCTTCAGGAAACACCTTGCAAAATCCCTTGAACTCGGAAGATCTTTCATTGTTGAAGAATACCAGAAAAAGCCACTTTCGCTTTTTCTCCTATGGAAAGGTTTAATTACAGTCCTTGTTAAGAATTCAGATTACAGGTACCTGATAGGCCCCGTCAGCATTAGCAATGATTTCTCGACCTTCTCAAAAGCACTTATGGTTGAATTTATAAACAGAAAATATTCTGATCCTGAACTTAAACGTTATGTCAGGCCAAGAAACAGCTTTGTGATAAAACCTTTCCTTAAGAAACTCACAGGAACTCTAATCGAAAACTCTGACGATGGGATCCAGAAAATTGAAAAACTGATAGTAAGCATAGACAATGGGAAAAGAATACCTGTATTATTTAAAAGATATATTGAGCTGAATGCCAAGATATTGGAATTTAATACCGATCCTGACTTCAACAACTGCCTTGATGGTCTTATGCTGCTCGATGTTACAAAGATCCCTGAAGAATTCGTGAGAACTCTGCTCAAGGATACACCCGATGAATCTGTTCTGTCGAGGTTTGCATCGAAAACCGAGTAAAATAAAAAACCGTTCCTGATACCAGAGACGGTTTTTTGTTTTTCAGTAATTATATAATCCTAATAGAATTTGTATCTCTTATCGATTATTTCGGCTTTTTTTCTGAGAGCCTCAAAGGCTTCGTATGAACCTCTCATCTGGTAAGTCATGGAAAGCCTCTGCTGAAGAAGCTTCAGATCTTCGGTAGCAGGTGTTGTAACATTGTTAACGGTAAGCAGATAAACACCATTGGTACCTTTAACAGGTCCTGATAACACTCCTTCTTTTGCTGAAGAGGCAGCTGCAATCAGGGCAGGTTCCATTCCAGCTCCCGGAACTGTATATGACCTGAAATTGATGTTGGTAGCCTCCATAACATTCAATCCCATTTCATTTGAAAGATTGTCAATTGTTTTTCCGGAAGAGTTGTTTTTATTAAATTCTGCTGATATTTTTTCAGCTTTTTTATCTTTTACAAGGGTAAGCTTTATATCATTCTCCACATCTTTTAAAGGAGCAATACCCTCTTCCTGAGCTCTTGTACAATAAGCAACAACATATTTATCGCCTACTTCAAAAACTGCCTGGCTGCTGTTATCAAGGATAATACTGCCCGGTTTTGTAGAAAACAGAGAAATAATAAGTCCTCTGGGGTTTTCAAGACCAGGAAGCGTTTTCTGTGAAGGTGCAACATCATTGGCAATCCTTTTATTCAGATTCTGTGATGCAATTGCCTTATTGAATTTTTCATAAGTGTCATTAGACCCTGCAAACTGTCCAGCTTCGCTGTAAACCATCTGATTTGTGGTTGTACTGGGGACAATCTTTCTCTCAAGAATTCCCAGGTCATATTTACGGGTTTTCTTCGACTGGTCAAGTATTTCAATAATATGGGTTCCGACAGTTGTTTCAGTCTCCAGGAGTTCACCCTTTTTAGCAGTGAAACATGCATTGTTGAACGGGATAATCATTAAACCTTCCTTGAACCATCCCAGATCCCCGCCAAGCTGTGCTGAACCCTGGTCTTCAGAGTTCTCTTTTGCCAGAGTTTCAAATGATGTCCCTGACTTAATCAGTTTCATCAGGCTGTCTGCAATTGCTTTCGAATTTTCCTTGGTTCTTATCTGTCCTGAACTTATCAGGATATGTCTGACGTGAACCGAATCAGGCCTGTCGGCAGCATCAATAAGCCTTGCAACTTTGATTGTACCTTCTTCAGTGTATGGACCAAAAACTAACTTTTTATCTTCTGCCTTTACAAAATCCCTAAGGTTTTCAGGTAATTCATTTAAAGGTACAAAGAAGCCGGTATGACGTGAATCGCCGTTGAGATTGATGTATTGTCCGGGATCATCGGTAGATGCAAATTCTTCCTTTGTTTTCTCCATCCACTTTTCGGTTTCTTTAATATCATCTGCAGAAGGCGTTACCTCGAACACGACATATTCAATATCTCTCATTGCAGTTCTCTTGAATCTCTCCTTATGTTTCGAGAAATATGATTCAATTTCACTTGCTGACACACTTACCGAACTGTCAGGTATTGCCGAATAATTCTTTTCGATAAAGCTGAAATCAACAGTGGCTTTATTCAGGTTGTTATCAAACTCGGCCTGTTTGGAAGTAACATACATGCCTTTTGCGATAAGCGTATTGAATTTTGAATTAGCCCTGTCGGTTATTATCTCATTTTCAAAATATAGCCAGTATTTCTTTGCAGTTTCATCAACTTCAACCTGGTTCAGGAAGTTTACCAGCATCGACCTGTTGAACTGCCCTGTTGACTGGTCGGTAAATAGTTGCATCACAATCGGGTGCGGATTATTACCGAGAACAAGTTCATCAACTTCTTCATCGCTTACACCAATGCCAAGCTTATCATAGTTTTTATCCTGGATCTTTTCCCTTATGAACTGCTGCCATACCTGTTCCCTGATATTCTCAATAGTCGATTCGTCAAGGTTCTGGTTTCCTGACAGTTTGTAAATTTCAACGAGGTTTTGGACCCTGGCTTCATAATCCTGGTAGGATATATAGTCGCCGGCAATCTTGCCCAGCTCATAGGCTTCCTTCTCCCTCTGTCGCTGCCTTTTTCCGTTACCAATATAATCGCTGACAATGAAAAGGAAAAGCGAAAAACCAATTAATGCTGAAACAAGTACACCTGCTTTCTCTCTTAAAAACTGAATTGCTGACATTAAGTATGCTGTTTAATGATTAATAAAGTGTTGCTTTTTTAAATCAGGCGACAAATATAACAAATTTCCATTAAAAAAAGGTGAACTGATATTCTCCGCTGGTCTATTACGCTATCGTTTTGCCGGGTTGAGTCAGCCGACGATTATGACTTCGTGTGTTTGAATAAGGGGTAGTTTTAAGGAATAATAATAAAAATATTTGGTAAGGTATATAAAAATAGGGGGTATATGAAGAAAAAATATAAATAAATTAAAAAAACATTATAAAAATAGGGGGTATAATTAAATAAAGATATATTTTTGCAAAAAACTCATTAAAAATGGCAGAACTAAGATTTAGCGCACTTAAAGAGGTTTTCAACAGGGAGCCTCTTGTGACAACACCTCCATCAAAGGATGTGTCCAAGTACTTCAATTCCAATGTGTTTGATCTTCACAAAATGGAACATTACCTTTCAAAGGAAGCTTTTAAAGTTGTTAAGAAAGCAATTAGCGAAGGGAAATCTCTTACCAGACTGGAAGCTGACCAGGTAGCGATAGGTCTTAAAGCATGGGCCATGGAGAGAGGTGTAACACACTTCACACACTGGTTCCATCCTCTTACCGACGGGACTGCAGAAAAACATGACGGTTTCATAGAAATAGGCGACAATGGTCACCTCGTTGAGAATTTCTCAGGTGCTGTGCTTGTACAGTCTGAACCCGACGCATCTAGTTTCCCGAGTGGTGGTATCCGAAACACATTTGAAGCCAGGGGTTATACTGCATGGGATGTATCATCTCCTGTTTTTATTGTCGGTTCAACACTATGTATCCCTACGATATTTGTTTCCTATACAGGTGAAGCGCTAGATTATAAGGCACCACTGCTAAAAGCTCTTTCAGAACTCGACAGGGCAGCTGTGGATGTCTGCCAGTATTTCGATAAGGATGTAAATAAAGTTATTGCCACCCTTGGCAGCGAGCAGGAGTATTTTCTTATAGATGAAGCTCTCTATTATGCTCGTCCTGATATAGTCCTTGCAGAAAAAACCCTTATGGGCCACCAGTCTGCCAAGGATCAGCAGCTCTCCGACCACTATTTCGGATCAATCCCTGAAAGAGTAATGTGCTTTATCGAAGATTTTGAATGTGAGGCATATAAGCTTGGCATCCCGGTAAAAACACGTCATAACGAGGTAGCACCCAACCAGTTTGAGTGTGCCCCGATACACGAGGAAGTAAACCTGGCAGTAGATCATAATCAGCTTCTGATGGATCTGATGAGACGTATTGCCAGAAAACATAAATTCAGGGTTCTTTTTCATGAAAAACCATTTGCAGGAATAAACGGATCAGGAAAACATAATAACTGGTCAATGGCTACTAATACAGGTGTAAACCTGTTATCACCGGGGAAGAACCCGAAAACCAACCTGCAATTCCTGACCTTCCTGGTAAATGTTATTAAAGCAGTAAACGAAAGTAATGATGTAATCAGGGCATCTGTGATGAATGAATCGAACTCCTATCGTCTGGGAGGTCACGAAGCCCCGCCTGCCATTATCTCTGTGTTCCTTGGAACATACCTTACACAGATGCTCAATTCCATTGTCAATAAGGTGACAGACAAGAAAATGACGCCGGCACAGAAAACTGAACTTAAGCTTGGGATCGGTAAGATTCCGGAAATTCTGCTTGACAATACTGACAGAAACAGAACTTCTCCATTTGCATTTACAGGTAACAGGTTCGAATTCAGAGCTGTGGGCTCATCTGCAAACTGCGGAACAGCTATGATCGTTCTCAATGCTGCAGTAGCTTACCAGCTTACAAAATTCAAAACCGAGGTCGACCAGATTATTAAAAAAGGCAGGAATAAGGATGAGGCAATTTTCCAGGTACTGAAGAAATATATAATCGAATCACAGAGAGTTTTGTTCGAAGGTGATAATTATTCACATGAATGGCATGCTGAAGCTGCAAAAAGAAAACTTTGCAACATTGCCAGCGTTCCGGATTCTCTTAAGTGCTACCTGACTCCTGTATCGAAAGAAGTATTGATCGGCACAGGAATCTTTTCCGAAAAGGAGCTTGAGAGCCGTGTTGAAGTTGAATATGAGAAGTTTACCAAGAAGGTTCAGATTGAGGCCAGGGTGCTTGGAGACCTTGCGATAAATCATATTGTACCTACAGCAATAAGGTATATGACTCTGCTTCTCGATAATGTAAAAGCTCTCAAGGAAGTATTCCCCACAAATGAATATGAGAAACTTGCAGGAGCAAGAAAGGAGATGATCATAACAATTTCTGACCATATCTCCAGCATCAAGAAGCAGGTTAATGAAATGATTGAGGAGCGTAAAAAGGCAAATGTCATTGAAGATGCATATAAAAAAGCTGTTGCTTATGAAAAGAAGGTGAAGCCATACCTTGATGAGATAAGAACACATATTGATAAACTTGAACTGATCGTAGATAATGAGATGTGGCCTCTTCCAAAGTACAGGGAACTCCTGTTTACAAGATAGGTTAGGTTGGTTGGTTTGTTCATGTTTCTAATGAGGCCATTTCTGACGGCGCGGACTGAGTATAACAGTCCGCGCCTTTTCTTTTTATAATATTTGAATTGTACAACCGTTAGTAACAGATAGCAAAGCATAAATTAATTACATTTGAAGTCTGATAGTACATTTTAAGGATGAAAAGAATCGCTATCCTGATATTACTGGCACTCATTATCCAGGTACAAGATTCCAGCGCTCAGAAGAGAAAAGCTGAAAGAGCTTATGCAGCCTTTGAAGCCGGTGAATATTATGATGCTATTGATGAGTTCAAGGATACTTATTCAAGAACTAAAACCTCCGACAAAGCAGCACGCACAGAGATTGTTTACATGATAGCAGAGTGTTACCGTCTTATCAATGATCCGAAAAGTGCTGAAACATGGTATAAGCTTGCAGTGAAATCGACCAATTCCAAGCCTGATGCTCAATATTGGCTGGGTGAGTCATTGAAGAAAAATGGCAAGTACCAGCAGGCTATTGATGAACTTAAAAAATATAAACAGATAGCTCCTGCTGATGCCAGGGCCGATCAGGAGATCAGGGCATGCGAACTTGCAATTGAGTGGCAACGCAATCCAGAAGCCTACCGGGTGGATGAATTAAAAGACCTTAATTCAAGGGAATCTGATTACAGCCCTGCTTTCGGAAGAGACGACTTTGGTGTAGTTTATTTTACCTCCTCGCGTGATGATGCGGCTGGAAGCAAGACTCATGGCGCCACAGGGCAGAGTTATGCTGATATTTTTGAAAGCCGGATCGACAAGAAATCAAAGTGGAGCACACCCGTCCCGGTTGATGCCATAAACAGCGAATTTGAAGATGGAACTCCAGTATTCACAAATGATTACAAGGAACTCTATTTTACCAGGTGTGAAGCCGGGAAACGTGAAAAGAAGGGTTGTATTATAATGGAATCAAAAAAATCCGGCGATACATGGAGTGAACCAAAAAACATTGATATTCTGCCGGATTCAGTAGTTGCAGCTCACCCTGCTATCTCATCAGACGGACTTACACTTTATTTTGTTTCTGATATAGCAGGTGGATCCGGTGGGAAAGATATATGGAAGTCGACACGTGCTTCGGCAGGCGATTCATGGTCAAAACCTCAGAACCTTGGTCCGGATATAAATACCAGTGGAAATGAACTGTTTCCTTTTCTAAGGTCAGATGGCAACCTTTATTTTTCATCCGACGGTCTCATTGGAATGGGAGGGCTTGATATTTTCAAAGCTGTACCCCAGCCTGATGGCTCATGGGTGGTTACAAATATGAAAGCCCCGATCAACAGTTCAGCTGATGATTTCGGAATCACTTTTGAGAATGAAAACGAAAAGGGCATTTTTTCTTCCACACGTAAAGGCCGTGGTAATGATGAACTTTACGCTTTTGAATTCCCTCCCCTGAGGTTCAATGTAACAGGGCTGGTGAAGGATGAAAAAACCGGAACCCCGGTGACCGGCTCTACAGTGCTTCTGATAGCCAGTGACGGTAATAACCTGCAGGCAGAGACAGGTACCGGCGGCGATTTTAAATTTGCGCTGAAACCTGATGTTGATTATATCTTCCTAGCTTCGAAGGATGGTTATCTCAATGGCAAGGAAAAGGAGACAACAAAAGGACAGGAGCGCAGCCGCGATTTCATGGTTACAATCCTTCTGACAGCAATAGACAAACCAATCGAACTGCCAAATATATTCTATGACTTTGGTAAATGGGACCTTCGTCCCGAATCAATGGTCTCACTCGACAAGCTTGTAGAAACGCTTATCGATAATCCTAAAGTTACAATCGAGCTTATGTCGCACACCGATTCACGCGACACAGAAGAATATAACTATGATCTGTCGCAGAAACGTGCCCAGTCGGTAGTTCAGTACCTTATTGAAAAGGGTATTGATCCGGCCAGGCTCTCAGCAAAAGGTTATGGAGAATCGAGCCCTAAAGTAGTTGATGCCTCGATAGTTGCACAATCACCTTTCCTCAGGGTCGGCACAGCTCTTACAGAATCTTACATCAACAGCCTGGCAAATGAGGAGCAAAAGGAAAGTGCTCATCAGATCAACAGGAGAACAGAGTTCAGGGTGTTGCGGACAGATTATATTGCTCCAAAAAAATAATTCTATGAGATCCTTGTTGCTGTCCCTGATCATGACAGCTGTTGCTGTTATTAACCTCCAGGCTGCCCGCCCAATCCGCATTCTTGTAATCACCGGCGGCCATGGTTATAAAACTGAGCAGTTTAACCAGATGCTTGAAAGCCTGGGGCCACAGATTACTTTCCAGGTGTCAGAGCTGCCTGAAGCTTTTAAAATGTTCCAGCCGGAAAACAGGGATAAATATGACGTCCTTGTATTTTACCACATGTGGCAGAAAATTACTGATGAACAGGCACAAACCTTCAGCGATTGTATCAAAAGCGGTAAGCCTGTTGTGGCTTTACACCATAGCATTTGTGCATTCGATTCGTGGCCCGGCTACTGGGACATTATCGGAGGAAAATATTTCCATTCAGTAACATCATTTAAAGGCAGGGAGTATCAGCCATGTTCCTATATCCATGATCTGCACTTCAATGTTAAGGTTGTTAATCCACGGCATCCTGTAACGAAAGGAGTTAAGGATTTTGAGATATTTGATGAAACATATAAGGGTTATTATGTTGAGGAAGGTGTTACTCCTCTGCTGGAAACAGATGAGCCAAGCAGCAATTCACTTATCGGTTGGGCAAAAGAGTATGGCAAATCCAGGATAGTAGTATTGCAAAGCGGCCATGATGTACCGACATTTGAAAACCCCGAATTCAGAAAGCTGCTAAAGCAGTCAATTAGCTGGGTATATTCCGGAATAAAGAACCGGCGCTGAAACTACAGAGTTACTAACCCGGCTTCTTTCAGGATATAAATATAGTTTACAACATCCTGCAGATCAGTCTCTCCCGAAATCATTTGGGTATCAAGAAGTTTCTTGATATCGAGAGCACTGTTTTTTCCATTGCATAACCGTCCGAGCTCCTGTGTGTCCATACGCCTGTTAACTATCGGATATTTGTTCCGTATTGCAAGATCAAGTTTTGTAAGAGCTTCTGAGTAGCCCCTGTAACTCTTTTCTGTTACGAGCTCCGACTGTTTAGGAATAATACCTTTTGCCTGTATTTCCAGCTGGGTGGGTTTAAAAGCTATCGCAGTAATTCCAAGCGACCGGGCTTTGATATCAGCATAAACATCGAAGTCCGCTAATGCACTCTTTCCGATAGCATCTGCCGAAGCTGAGAACTTTAGCAGCTTTTCTTTATAGGAGGTTGATGCTGGTGCAAGCTCAACTGTTGAATTTATTGTTGCTTTTTCATTAAGTGTGGAGGCCTCTATAAACCCCCTTATTTTTTTATACTCTGATTCAAAGTTGGTTTTGTCAGCATGTTCCAGCTCATTTATAGCCCGCTGTAGCTGTTTTCCGATCCTGTCGGCAGAATTTCCTGATACTTCAACTGCAATCCTGCTGGCTTCAGCTTCCCCAGCGCTGGCAATGGTATACGCGGCGGCGGCCCCGATAAAACATACTCTTTTTAGCTGTGTCGGGTCGCACTTATCAGCAACATCCTGGGAAGTGTGATAATAGAGATCCGGCCAGGTTATCATCATAATCCCCGGAACCTGCACACCCCAGTCATTGAAGACCTCATGATCGGAAGAACCGTAATGATCGTCGATGGCATAATAAAATGGATCGTCGGATCCAGTAATAGCGACTATTCTCTTTACAAAGCCCTCTCTTCCTGAAACAGCCAGCCCGGCACGGTTTCCAAGTCCTACAAAATCATAATAATTTTCCATTACATCGTTTATATAATGAGGATTACCGTATGTAGTCCTGTGCATACAAAGGAACGACTGGCTGCCCTTGAGAAACAGTCCAACCATATCAAGGTTTATATTGCAGAGAGTATTTTTCATCAGTTCGGCATGTTCACTGACCCAGGGACCTGTACCCTGGAATTCAGGAGCCCAGATGAACCTGATTGTTCTCGCTGGTCTGGCTATCCTGCCTTCGTTGATCATTGTATTCAGCATTCGTGCAATTTCCAGGATCGCAGCACAACCGGATAAATCGTCATTGGCGCCCATTTTTACATAACCTTCAAACAAATGTGCCGAGAAAATAACTTCTCCTGCAGAAGGATCTGTTCCACGAATAATACACGAAGGCACCTCCATATCATAGTCGAGGTTCTGGACTTCCACAACCGCATGAACTGATATTTTTTCACCTGTCAGAAGCCTGTCACGCAAAATGATACCTTCCCTCGGCGGCAGGAAGAATCCGAATTTAGCTCCGGAATCACCACCTCTTCTGCTCCCGATACCGGTTATTGGAATTGCCAGGGGGACTTCCATTGGCCTGGGCGAGTTAAAAGAGATAACACCCAGGGCACCTTTGGACACAGCCAGAGAATGTACCATTGAAATACTACCCGAGGTGACCACAATCTTTCCTTCAACTGCTGTTTTCTCAATATCTGCCTGCCTGCCTTCGCCAACCCATACCAGCTCAGCCGTTACATCAGTATTTGTACTTCCTGATGCCAGTACTGCCGGCAGATCGGTATAATCAGCGAGCTTGGTATGGCCGGGACTGACTTCCCAGAGTGTAGCCTTAATGCCATCCCAGGTTTTTCCGGTTCCGGGGTAGGTATTTACCACGGCTCCTTCAAGCCCGTACTCCTTGAGCTTGTTCATTATATACTCTGTTTCAAAGAAATATCCACTGTATTCAGTTGCCGGCCGGTCATGGATATATCCTGCCATTTCTATAATATGGTTCAAAGCTCTTTCGCCTGATGCCTCACCAATAAACTCATCGGTGATCCTATCCGGCAGAAGAGTTCTGGGTAACGAATTTTGCCCGAAGCTTATGCTACAGGTGAATAATAAAGAAATAGCAGTTAAGACAATCCCTTTTGTTTTCATAGCATTACAGGTTGTTGTGAAAAAAAACGATTAAAGGTATTAAAAAGTTAATGCGGGAGCCTTCCAACCGGGTTCTTTTTAGGATTATTAACAGATATAAGGAGCAGATTGTCACAATGAGCGATCCTTAAACAACCGGTGCACTGTTAAGCTTAAATTTTTCCGGGATAAAATAACCTCAAAGAATATACCCGATGATCATAACATCGTCGATCTGTGGATTATTACCTTTCCACTCCAGGAAGGTTTTTTCAAGTTTCTCTTTTTGCTCTTTAAGGGGAAGCCGGTTAATTGAAATGAGAAGTTCTTTCAGCCGGGTATACTTGAATTTTTTTACGTCCGGACCTCCAAACTGATCTGCATAACCATCGGAATACATATATATGATATCTCCCGGTTGTGTTGGAATAGCATTGGTTTTGAACCTGATGTCGGAGCGGTCAAAAATACCTATCGGCATTCTGTCTGCAGGATATTCGGTCAGTTCTCCCTTCCTGATAAGGTAAAGATTATTATAACCACCTGAATACTGAAGCAGGTTTTTCGACTTATCAATAACACATAGAGCTATGTCCATACCGTCTTTTGCCTCTTCTCTTTTTCCTGTCTGCTTCAGTGCTCTCTGCACTTCATTTCTCAGTTCGTCAAGTATCTGTCCCGATTCTGTAACCTTCCTGAAATTGACTATTTCTTCCAGGAAGGATATTCCCAGCATGCTCATGAGGGCTCCGGGTACACCGTGCCCTGTACAATCAGCTGCCACGATTACAAGCTTATTATCTGATTCGGTAAACCAGTAAAAGTCGCCACTTACAATATCCTTAGGGAAATATAAGATGAAGATATTTTCTTCGAGTCCCTTAATTTCTGAAGGATCAGGGAGAATGGCTCTCTGTATGCGGGAAGCGTAGTTTATACTGCCGGTAATGTCACGGTTCTTTTCTTCTATTATGTCGTAGGCTTTTTTCAGTTCCACATGCCTCAGGCGGAAGATCTCTTTTTCCTGTTCTGATTTTTCAACCGCATGAGCGATCTCAATATTGCTCAGCCTGCTCTGAACCTCCCGGCTTGTAAGTGATTCCCTTGTTTTAAGAAATTGTCTGAAGCTGACAAGAGCCTTCTCGGGTTCTTTGAAAGTTTCATAATGTGTTGCAAGCGCTGAATGAGCTTCAGCTATAAGCGCTAGAGAATTTAATTCCCGGGCAAGGAACAGGGATTGTTCAAGTTTTTCAGCAGCGAGCTTACCATTTCCCATTCTGCTTAAAACCCGTCCGGCGCCCATCATGCACTGGGTGGTGCATCTTTTATCAGTACCGGCCATTCCTGCCTCAAAATTTTCCAGGGCCTGGGAATAGTTTTCCATCTCCTCATATGTACTGGCAATGCCTAAGAGAGTCCACGGAATGGCCGATAACTGGTTATTCCTCTTCCGGATCTCAAGGCTTCTGAAATAATATTCTAGTGATTCAGGATAGTTTTTTATCTGTCTCAAGACCATTCCGATCCTGTTGAGTGAAGAGGCAGCGGCATTTTCATTACCAAGCTCTTCTCTTATTTTCAGACCGTTATTAAAGAACTCAAGGGCTTTCTGGAAATTGCATAACCTCGAATATATTAGTCCCAGCTGGCTGCAAGCCTCGCCCTCAGATTCTTTGTCATTTATTTCCACAGATGCCTTGTAAGCCTCCAGCCACAGCTGAAGGGTTTTCTCATAATCGCCGAAGCTTTCAAAGATATTTCCTTTCAGCAGGAGAGCGTTTACATATCCGATTTCCTGTTTATTGTTTTCGAACCAATGAATAGTATCTGAAAGATATTTAAGGGCTGTGTCGTTATTCGAATGAAGGAAATTGGCAGCAGCAATATTTAATTTTGCATATGCCATTCCCTTCTGGTAATTTGTTTTTGCTGCCTTGTCGAGTAATTTAAGTGCTTCTTCAGCTACCTTTTCTGAATTGCCAAAGCGGCTGTTCCAGAGTTTCTGGTTTTCCTCATCGATCAGGTCTTCAGGAGTGCTCTCTTTTTTCATTCTGACTGTTAGAACAAAGTAAATATAGTATAAATCAAGTTTAAATCAAAAGATCCATGAAATCAATGAGATACGATATTTTACGTAAATTCATTTTCTGAAGTCATGTTTACTTAAGTTATAAAAATGAGATCGATGCTACAGGAAGCTTTATGAATCAGAAAAAGTTGTGTAATGCAATGAATTGGTTTAACTTTATTTGAAAATCATTGCAATTGAAAGCCGCTGGACCTGAAATATCGGTAAGGACTAAGAAGAAAAAATTAAGTATAATCCTGGCTATTACAGGATTATGCTTACTGGTAACATTTATTATACTATTGGTCATACCGCCTTTAATACCTGACGCGATATTCATTGTGCTGATTATGCTCCTGGCAATAGATCTATTAATAATTACAATTCTTTTATTAAGATTTTATTACCAGAGTTGGGTTCTGATTGGAATAATAATAGTAGGACTAATTTTCAGGACACAGCACTGGCCTTTGACAGGAGCTTTTTTTTATTTAGGTTTTGGAGGGCTCAGCTGCTATTCTTTGGGATTAGCTGTTTTTTTTATCAGCCGATTTAAGCATAATCCATTTCTCAGATATTTCGGATTTTCATCGAGTATTGTTCTTGCTGCTGTCTCTGTTGGATTATTATTTAAGAATATGCATTTAGTTGCAGGTGAATTCTTCTTATATGCAGGAGTGATCTTATTCATTGTCCTCCTGTTCGCTTTCATTTTTACAATGCCTGCAAGTAATTTTGTTAACTGGAGTAATGATGAAAGGCGTGTATTCTTTACAACTATAATTTTCCCAATGGTTTTCCTCTTCCTTATTTCTGCTATGATGGTGGTATTTCCTGAGTTGTGGACTACGATAATGAAACAACCAATAACTCCTTTCTGGATGGAGGATTTTAATCTTTTAGATAAACCAGGTCTTTATTAAGGATTTGTGTGCCACTTTTCGTACCATTCAAGGGCAATCGTGGAAATTAAATCAATATCGATGAACCAGCATTTAATCTGATTACCGCAAACTGAATAAATATATTTTCCATCTGGTGAGAAAAATTGTTTATCTCCTTCAATCTCCATCAACCTGTAATTTATCGGTGAATAAACAGAAAACACTTTCCTTGATGCCAGAGAAATATTATCGCCGATTTTATAAGCAAAGTATTTCTTGTCAGGTGAAAATGTGAGAAAGTCAAAATATGTATTTTCCCCGATTGAAGTAGTGTGAATATCATTGTCAAAATAGATACCCGCCATCTGATCATTATTCATTAGACTATCAGTATAAGTCCTAACAACTATTGCTGTTCCTGATTTATCAAATTCGGCAGAGAATGGAAACCCCATGGGTACTGATAAATAGAATACTGAATAGTCTCTATATGTTGAGACTACGCTATTATTGATACTGGTCACCTTTACCGATTTATCAGCTGAGGCTGAAATTACATACCTGTTGTTTGGAGCAAAATCGACACTCCAGATTGCGTTTTTATGTGGATTAAGAGTATTATAGAATTCATATTTTTTTGAATCTGAATTGAAGTACCAGATATCTATTGTAGAGTCAGAAGAAGCCGTTGCGAAGAAAACATTATCATCAGAGAGGTCCAGAGAATTAGTTTTTCCTTTATGATGGTCAAAAGACTGGACTACATTTCCATTCAGGTCGGTAAGTGTTGCGTCAAGGTCCGGAGCAAGAGAAAGAATATTATTCTCTTTGGTAAATCTGTACGACTTATCAGCTTGTAATCTCTGATAACTTATTTTTTTGGAAAACATGAAATGTCCTAAAATATCTCTGACAGTCAGGGAACTGTCTGTCCCGAGAATGCCAACATAAACTCCATTATCACTCATCCTTACGTATTCAATCTTGGTATTACCGGAATACAATTTACAATATATGCTTCCATCACTATTCCATATAAAGACAGAATCTGAAGTATAACCCATTATGTACCTGTTATCCTCCGAACAGCTGGCAGATTCAATCCTGGATGACACAGGTGAGAAATTCTTTGAATATCTGTGTGAAAGCACTGCAAGACCTGAATCATTTTCAGGATTCTTTAAAGCCGAATTAAAAGATTGAAATAATGCCCTTAGAGAAGGATTGGAGTGATCTTCTTTCCATGCATACCCTGCCAGACTAAGCCTGTCTGAAGATTTCAGGTACTGGTTTTCTGAAATAGTCGCAATATCCAGTGCATTTGAAGATCTTGACCGGTCAATAATTGTGTATGCTATAGCTGAAAAGAGTACTATAAATGCGGTAAAACTTATGATTATCAGCCTCTTGAATGTGCGTCTGCTGGCTCGTTGAAGAGCCCGGCTTTCTTCTATGAAAAATTTTAGTTCCTGATTCAGATCCAGTATGGAATCCTTACCTGCTATGTATTTAAGATCGTCGTTACTCAACAGGATTTTCCTTTTAAGATAATACTGGTATGCAGTTTCAATCATCTGCCTGATCTCTAATAGTTCTTTCTCGGCAGTTGAGAGCTTTTCGAAGATCTTTTCTGCCAGGGAATCATGTCTCAGTTCATATCTGCCGTTATCATCCCTGTCTCTTAATACCCTCAGTTTAACAAAAGACTGGATCAGTTCTTTGACTTCTTCAGGTGAGATTGTTTTTCCAAATGATCTTACATTTTCAGTTGCTTCCTGCTCACTTGCAGGACGTTTTGTCCCTTTCCCTGAAATAAAAGTTTTAAGAAGACTCATTGCCGTCTCCGGATATTCCATTAATGAAATCTGCTCATCCAGGAAACTTCCCAGAAGGTCAGAAACATTACCTGTCTTTTGAAGAAGAGTCAATTCAAAAAAGATATCCTTCTTTTCCCCTGCAGGAGTGTTACTGACAGTTGCCAGCCGGAATATTTTATCCAGGAAGACCTGGAGGTATGTCAGCTCAACATCCTCGCTTCCCGGACTGAGTTTTTCGAGAAGTGATTCGGCAAAACCATCTTCAAGAGTAATGCCGGATAATCTGCAGGGGCCTTTTATAGCTTCCAGTGCGTTTCTATGCAACATTTTTTCAATCCGTACCCTGTTTGAAAAAAATGTAGGAATGAACCTTTCAAACTCTGTTACCGCAGCCATATATTCCTCACGCATTACGAAGATCATACGGCATTGCAAGTCCGATTCTGTTAATGATTTAACAATCTGGATGAATGTCCTTCGTTCCTCCCTATTCCCGAAAATAAATAGTTCTTCAAATTGATCGAAAATAAAAAATACAGGCTTGTAGTGATCAAGGTATAGAGAACGGACTCTCTTCCTGAAGTCAGCCGGGTTGGCCGGGGAGTT
>JGI20214J51088_10001252_pt1 | contig 17343 bp, 18 predicted proteins | sample WetSurMetagenome_FD_51088 | JGI IMG/M metagenome (IMG submission 51088) | reverse complement strand
TGAGCAACGGTGATGCCAGCGCTCTTACCAATACGAACAATTTTTGTTTTGTGTATTCACAAGGATGCATGTCAGGCGGGTTTGACAATCCGGAGGGCGTTGAGTGCATCGCTGAGTATTTCACGGCAAAAACCACCACGGGTGCATTCGCAGGCATATGGAACGCACGCTACGGATTTTTCTGGTCTTACAGCACCGATGGGGACTCGCAGCGCTTCCACCGACAGTTCTGGGACGCAGTGTTTGGAGAAAACATCAGAGAAATCGGACGGGCGAACCATGATTCCAAAGAAGATAATCTTTTCCTTATACAACGGTCTTGCATGCGCTGGTGCTATTATGAGACCAACCTGTTCGGGGACCCCGCGGTCAGATTCATGAACGCAACCGGACAGAAGCCATCCCTGCGCATCACCGGTGTGAACGGAGGCAAAGGAATCCAAGCATCCATCGTTAATGAAGGAGAAATACCGGTGAGCAACATCCCCTGGAGTATTTCGGTGAGTGGCGGACTGTTCGGGTTCATCAATATATCCTCAGAAGGCTCCTTTGCATCGCTTGCCATCGGAAATACCACGGCCATTCAACCAGAAAAGACCATTTTTGGGTTCGGGAAAATCTCCCTACAGGTCCACGTCAAATACGCAGAGGATTGGAACGGCAGTGGATTTGTCCTTGGTCCGTTTGTCATGCGCATCTTCCGTATTTGCTAGGAAATCCTTCAGAGGAAAAACAGAGAGAATCTCTCTCATTTTTTTTTATTTTTTCAACGCCCTTTCAGTGATTCGGTGAAAAAACCATAAAAGTACCCTTGTGATTCACCTACCTGCCATGGTAAAGGACCCCATTAACAAATTAAAACTCGTTCTTCCATTCATTGGACTAGGGATTCTTGCGTACATCATCTATTCTCTTGACGTGCATAAAATCATCACCGCGTTCATCTCTATTGAACCGGTATTTATCGTGTACGCCCTGCTTCTTACCATTCCGCTTCTTATCATCAGAAATGCGACATGGCAGATCATTCTGAAAGAACAAAAGATAATCGTCGGGTTTTTCGTCTCCCTGAAAATCTATCTCATCGGTGTGTTCTACGGCAGCATCACCCCAGGATATTACGGGCAGCTGATGCGCGTGCCATACCTCAAAGAAAAAACCGGAGAACCATTCGGGAAACTCTTCATTAACACCATTATTGAGACTCTCATCCATTCGTTCTCCCTCTACGGAATGATGATTATCGGGGCTGTACTGGTGAGCGGAACCCTCCCGCAATTACTTCCGATAACAGTTGCGTGGGTGCTCGGTTTTACCGTTTTAGCAATTTATTTTACACGAAAGGATCGCGGTGAGAAATTCTTCAGAATCCTCATCAACTATCTTATACCAAAAAAGGTAAAACCTCATTTTAACGCATTCGTCGATACGTTCTACGTTGATTTCCCCAGTTTTAAAGCAATGATCCCCCCATATATCCTGGGTATCATTACCTGGATCATCGTGTTTTCACAAGAGTATCTGATCCTGATGGGATTAGGGCTTCAGATCCCGTATTTGGCGTTCCTCGTACTGTTTCCGATTGCCAATGTCGCTGGTTTTATCCCTATTACCTTTGCCGGNTTAGGAACACGAGAGTTCACCGCCATTCTTATTTTTACGAGCCTTTACCAAGTCACAGCGGAACAGGTCCTGGTGTTGTCCCTTGTCGGCTTTATTGTCACTGATCTTTTCCTAGGATTTATAGGGTTTTTATTGTCACTTACCGAGTCTCGCATCAATACAAGTTTTCCTGAAATGGTCGATCAATAAACGTCTTGAGCATGGCTCTTTATTTTACCCAGAAGAAAGGATTTTTTTATAAAAAAAATAGTCAGCCTTCTCTAAGACTGACCTGTTTAGCCGCACCGATCCCAGGGATGCTCAGACGTTTTGCTATCCGGTCTATGATTTCAGTTGATACAATCGTTAAGACCAGATAGATGACTGCGATCATTGCAAACACCTCAAGATATCGGAAGGTGTGCGCTGCGATGAATTTCCCTTCCGCGGTCAACTCCGCGACCTGGATGATATAGGCTATCGATGAATATTGTAAAAGATAGATGAATTCGTTTGACCAGGCAGGAATGGAGATACGCAAGGCTTGAGGGAGGATGACATGACCGATCGATTGAAGCTTATTCATCCCTAAAGAGCGAGCTGCGCTCATCTGGCCGGATTCAACAGATTGTATGGCGCCTCTGAGATATTCAGCTTGATACGCCGCACTGTTGAGAGACAGCCCAAGCAATGCTGCTTGAATCGGTGTAAAGATGATACCGATCGAAGGAAGACCAAAATAAATAATGAACAGTTGAACAAGGAGCGGGGTGCCACGGATCAGTTCGATGTATCCGACACAGAAGCCGTTGACGATCTTGTTCCCGTAGACCCGGCCAAGCGCAAGGGAGATCCCTAAGAAAAAACCAGCGGTTATTGAGATAAAGGTAAGGAGAAGCGTATATCCTAAACCATTGAAGAGATCTGGCAATGAATTTAAAAAGAACTGGGCAAAATCAGCTGCCATTTACCCTCCGGTCTCATCTTCGCCATAAAGTGCACCGATTCGTCCTAGGAACTCTTTTGTTCGCGCCATTTTAGCATTCGTAAACATCTCTTTTGGCGAACCCTGTTCAACGATAATGCCACCTTCCATGAAGATGATCTCATCAGCAACGTTTCGGGCAAACCCCATCTCATGAGTCACGACCAGCATCGCAACTTTTCCGCAGAGCGATTTCATCACATCAAGGACGTCACCGATCAACTCCGGGTCTAATGCAGAGGTGGGCTCATCAAATAAGATGACATCAGGGTCCATTGCTAATGCCCGCGCGATCCCGACTCGTTGTTTCTGCCCGCCTGAAAGCTGTGCAGGGTATTGGCCGACTTGGGCTTCCAAACCTACCCTGGTGAGCTCTTGCAGCGCTCGTTTTTGTGCGGCGTCCTTTTCTATTTTTTTTACTTTTTCCAGCCCGATGCTGACGTTGCGTAGCGCGGTCAGATGATTAAACAGATTGAAGTCCTGAAACACAAATCCTATTTTTTCCCGCATTTTATTGATGTTTGTCTTCGGGTTGGTAATCTCTTCCCCATCGAGCCACACCTGGCCTTTATCAGGAGGGCTGAGTTGGTTGATGCAGCGCAACAGCGTGCTTTTCCCTGTTCCACTGGGTCCGATGATGACCTTTGTTTCTTCTTTTTCCATGGTAAATGAGACGCCTTTGAGAATCGGAACTTTCCCATATGATTTNTAAATATCCTTTACCTCTAACATCGCCATTGATGGTTCCTCCTTTGTTTCATCGATGGGCCTCCGCCTGATATCCCGCCATCTGATATTTTTTCTCAACAACACGCATGATTCTATTTGCAGAAAAAACAAGAATGAAATAAATGAGAGCGATAAGTAAAAACACGATAAGAACAAGGCTTGAGTCCCTGACTTGAATATATCGACCTTGCCGCATCAGCTCAATAACACCGATTCCAAACGCAAGAGAAGTATCCTTCAGAAGGATCGTAAATTCGTTGGACCATCCAGGGATGGAAAGCCGGAGCATCTGAGGTATTATCACATGGCGAATCGCTTTGAGCTTACTCATTCCAAGGGAGAAGGCGGCATGGATTTGACCTTCAGGGATGGAGTTGATCGCCCCGCGATATATCTGCGCTTGATACGCTGAACTCCGAAGCCCCAGACCGAGAACGGCAGCAGTAAACGCATCAAGGTTGATTCCAATCTGAGGAAAACCAAAATAGATAAGGAAAAACAAGACAAGGAGGGGAATACCTCGAAGGACTTTCTCATAAATTAAAATTAAATAGGCAATCGGTCGTGATGCGTAGGAGCGACCGGCTGCAAGCACAACCCCGAGAGTCGTCCCAAGTAAGATACCGACTGCGGTGAGAAGAAGGGTTACTATAAGCCCATCAAGGAGTGAGGGGAGTGATTCTATCAGCGTTTCAAGCGCCAACTGATCACTCCTTATTCACGTTATGTTGTGGTAAAGTATTTCTCAATAAGTTCCTCCCAATAGGTCGATCCCATAACCGCGGTTAATCCTGTGCTAATCTTGGTTGCTAACTCTGTGTTTCCTTTTTTCACCGCAAACCCATAGGATTCATTGGTTGTGATGTTCAGCACAATTTTCACCTCACCATTCTTTTCAAATGCCTTTGCAACTGGTGAATCGATGACGATAGCACCAACCCGTGAAGGTCCTATGATCAAATCAGCGACTGCGTCGGTGTACAGATCGTAGCTCCTAAATTTATCATTGCTCAATTTCCCGGTGGCAACGAGCGTATCGTTCACCCACGACCATCCTGTCGTTCCGGTTTGAGCACCAACCGAATAATTTTTCAGATCTTCGATTGTCTTTACTGTTACATTTGCACCTACTTTCACAAGCACTGCCTGATTTGCATCATAATACGGAGCGCTAAAGTCAACCTCTAATTTACGTGCATCAGTAATCGACATTGCCGCGGCAATGACATCGATTTTCCCTGTTTGCAATGCAGGTATCAAGGAATCAAATCCGATATCTTGCACTTCAACGATGTATCCTTGGTCAGTAAGGACCTTTTTAATCAAATCAATATCAAAACCTATAATGGTTTGATTGGCGGCTTTATATTCAAAAGGGGCAAAATCCGACGAGGTTCCCACGATGATTTTATTTGTTTTTTCTTGCGTACATCCTGATAATGCAACAGCACCTATGACCATTGCAAGTACCAAGCCTATTGAGAATATTTTATGTTCGTTTTTCATAATCTACCTCACCCTTGAGTTGTAATAGATAATAGTTGCAGTATTATTTAAACATTGTAGTAATTAATAAGAATTGACCGTGAAAAAAAATAATGACAACGTGGTTCATAATCGATTTAGGTACTTAATAAGCCCAGGTGTAATGACTGGTCTATTTGCAATGATGGGATATCCAAACGGCAGAATGGTCGAATGGACTGAGTCATGAATGATTTCTATTTCTGAGGCGATTTCGATGTCTTTGAGGTTCAGACCAAGGCAGATTGCTTTGGTGACAAACGCCGCACCATCGATGGATAGCTGGAGGCTCCCAAGGTGTCGTGTTTCAAAACCTGATGTGTTACTGATGAGTTTTTTTGTCCTACCCTGCGGTTTTTCGTAGCCGAGTAGTCCTCCGATGATGATTGCATCCGCGTTGGAACAATCCTTTGGGGTAAGAGGTTTTTTTGCCTGAGGATCAAGCACGATACATTTTTTTGTTGAAAATATGTCTTTTGCCTTCTTTTTTTGGATTCGACCAAGTTTCTGAAGGACTTGTGCGGTTTTTTTGTCAGCAACCCTTGTGAAGACAATGTTTCCCTTCCAGATTTTCACAACGTGTTTGTATTCAAGGAGTAGCCAATCTGAAAGTGCTGGTTCGCAGTGTTCAATGATGAGCAGTGGTTGTTTTTTCATAAAGCGTAAAATGGGTAGGGGAAATGAAGATAATAATGGTTCCTGCGAAAAAGTATTTGAATCTGATAAATATCGATGGTGTGGTGCTATGGATAAAATAGGGAATTACGAAATCCAACCGTTTTCGAAAGCTCGTCAGGATATCACGGTCATATCCCAGGAGGGGAAACGACGGTTGAATGTGCATGCGTTGCTGGAGATCGATGTGACCAAGGCTCGTGAGACAATCCTAGCTTTAAAAGGAAAACAGGACATTTCGTTCACGGGTTGGATCATTAAATGTGTCGGTCAAGCAGCCCATGAGCATAAACAGCTGAACGCCTATCGATTAGGCCGCAAAAAAATCGTGTTCTTCGATGATGTCGACATCCCAATCCCGGTGGAGCGGGTCGTTGATGGAGAGCAACGACCGCTTGCTTATATCGTTCGTAAAGCAAATGAAAAAACCGTTACAGAGATCACCAAGGAAATCCGTATGGTTCAGCAGCAGACGATTGATGCGACAACAGAGGTCCTGGGCGAGGATCTCACTCGCTTGGAGAAATGGGTGATCCATGCGCCGTTTTGGTTAAAGAAAATAGGAGTCCGGCTGTTAAGACGGCAGGGGTTGTTAAAAAAGAAGCATCTTGGAACAGTCGGGGTCACTGCAATCGGGATGAAAGGCCGGTTCCCCGGCTGGGTTATTGGGATGGGTGGCCCGATCGCAACGCTAGTTGCGGTCGGTGGGATCATGAGAAAACCAGGGGTGGTTGACGATAAAATCCAAATCCGTGACTATCTGCACGTCACCATCACCGCTGATCACAGCATTGTTGACGGTGGTCCCTTGGCGCGGTTCATCTCACGGCTGACAGAGCTGTTAGAAACCGGTTATGGACTGTGAACAGGGAGATTTCTTGTAGAGCAGAAAAAACTAGGTTTTCTTTTTCAAGGCATAAATGGTCCAGGGCGCAATCCTTGTCTCATTGATCCAACGATAGGGTTCGTGTTCTGTTGCCAATGGTTTATAGGTATTCATGAGGTGTAAGTTAGAGCAGGTATAGACTTTTTTATAATCTTCCTCAGACCAGAGAATATCATCACAGGGTCGGTTATCGATAATATCGGTCGTTATGATGCGAACGATATCGCCGCTTTTTGCTGCTGCATTCTTTGGGAAATCCTTTGTGGTGAAGGATGCCCATTCATGGGTATATATCTCTGGTGAGGAGACAAGGTTGATGATGGTTCCGTTTTGCTTTAGAAGCGTTGATAAACCGGTGAAGAGTGCGATTTTTTTGTCCATAGTAGGGATGTTATCGAACGTGAATGCAGAGAGGATCAGGTCAAAGGATTCAGGTGGTAATCGGCTGAAGTTTCCATCATCAATATGCTGGTAATTTCCTGCCGGGTCAAGTTGTCTTGCGATGGTGATCATCTCCTGTGATATGTCGATTCCAACGGTTGTAAATCCGAGTTTCTGGAGAAATCGCGTCGATCGGCCGGTCCCACAACCGAAATCGAGAGCGTTTTTTCCGCACGTATGTTCGGAGATTATTTTTGGCAGATCCCTGTATGCTAAATAGTAGGTTTTGTCAAACTTGAGTTTTGAGTAGGCTTCTGCTCGTTTTGAATCTTCATAGACATTGGAAAATTTCAGATTGATCTCTTTTTTCATCTGAAGGGAAGGTACATTGTCTCTGTTTAAAATAACTTAGTATTATAGTTGGAATAGGTATGTCGTCACAAGCAATCAATTTTCAGCATATTCTGATTTATCAGAAAAGTTTAAATATTCTGAATTATATTGTAGGTTGTAAGGTAAGAAAAATGCCGAAACAAAATAAAACAGGATCCTGCGACCCTCTGAAGGATCAACCACCGAGGTGCTGCAGGGTGGACTCCGTCGTAAGCGTAGACGAGCGAGGACAGATGGTGCTCCCAAAGGAACTCCGAAAGAAAGCCAACATCAAAGCAGGTGATAAACTCGCAGTCATCGCCATGGAAAAGGACGGAAAAGTATGCTGTTTATCATTAATCAAGGTAAACGATATCGAGCCCATGGTCAAAGAAATGCTTGGTCCACTAATGAAAGATATGCTTTAAAAAAAAAAAGAGATGAGAGTTATGGAAGAGAAAATAATAAAAAAGAAAGTACGGGAAGGATACGCAAAAATCGCCAAACAAGAGTCATCCTGCTGCGGATCGATCGATGTGTGCTGCGGGTCAGCAAACACACCGGAGCAGATTAGTAAAACAATAGGATATACCGATGAACAATTACAATCGGTTCCAGATGGAGCGAACCTTGGACTTGGCTGCGGAAACCCGACAGCGCTTGCTTCGCTACAAAAAGGCGAAGTCGTCCTTGACCTTGGCTCCGGGGCTGGTTTTGATTGTTTTCTTGCGGCAAACAAGGTCGGGAGCAGCGGAAAGGTAATAGGCGTCGACATGACACCAGAGATGCTGAAGAAAGCCAAAGAAAACGCAAAAAAAAGCGGGTATACCAACGTTGAGTTCAGACGCGGGGAAATCGAAAGCCTCCCGGTTGAAGATAACACCGTCGATGTGGTCATCTCAAACTGTGTGATCAACCTTTCTCCTGATAAAAAAAAGGTGTTCCAGGAAGCGTTTAGGGTCCTCAAACCAGGTGGCAGGCTTGCGGTGTCCGATATCGTCCTGCTTAAAGATCTTCCTGAAAAAATAAAAAATTCAATCGAGGCTTACGTTGGATGCATCTCAGGAGCCATCCTCAAAGACCACTATCTCCAATTACTCAAGGATGCAGGCTTTATCGATATCACCGTGACCAATGAGTCATCCTATCAGCTTGATGTCGTGATTACCAAGCCAAGGACACAGGCTCTGATGGATGAGACCGGTATTACGCAAGAAGAGTTCAAGAAATTAGGAGGGTCTTTTGTCAGTATAAAAGTCATGGGGGTAAAACCCCTGGACACCTAGATGGACAGACTGCTCTCTGTTGATGAAAATAAGTCGTAGCAGTCGCAGTCCTACTTTCCACCGAATAATTCAAAAAAAAAAAAAGATAGAGAAGGATGGTACTCGACAGGANTATATCATTTCCCCGATTACTATCTCCTGGTTTTCATCAAGAAGCGTCGAATCAATAGCGCTTTTCACGGTGTCTGGATTTATATCGCCACCAGAATTTGAGGCAGTATTGTCTCCGTTTGTTGACTGATTGAAGTAGGCATAGGAGACGGTCACTGTCACCAAAAGGATCAGCAGGAAAACAAGGGAGATAATTTTTTTATTCATATCATATCACATCCGGCGAGGATTCTCCTATGAGTGTTTCCCATGACCATTTCCGCCCCCATGGTGCTCCATGTCATCCATGGATTCATGTGCATGGACCTTTTTCTTGATGTTCTCTTCTTTGACTTCAGAGAAAATCATATGCTGTTTTTCCTTGGTCATCTGATTAACAATCTTGTGGAGCTGGATTTTTGTCTGATTTAAGGAGATGGTGCCGTTGAGGTATTCGTTGAGGAGGGAGGTGTTTGTCTCTCCGATGATCCCATATAATCGGTAGAGTTGGTTTCTGTTGAACTGCCTTATCTGATGTCTGAGCTTTTGACTGCAATTCTGCAGCTCAGTGCTGGACATATTTCTGAGCTGTTCTTTTATCATCTTGATCGTCTCCTTGTCAAGTAAAGACTGTATGGTATCTCGGAACTGTTTGGTGAGATTTCTTGTTTCATTCTTTAGCTGAACGAAGATCAGGACCGAGTCATTTGCAGCGGGGTCTGCTGCCCTGACTGCATCAAGGACATCGCTGAGATTTCTAAGGATTGACTCTAGTTTGGTGGTATTCACATCAAGTCCTTTGAGAACCTGCACAGCCATTGCTCCTTTCAGAATGTTAGTGATAAGTGCTTTTTCCAGCTGGAGTAACCGGATATTTGCTCCTAAGGAGTTGTTCATGATTTCGATTTCATGTTCTGTTTCATTATCGAAGGAACCATTGTGTGCTGCTTCTGATTCGTTGTCCTGGTAATGAGTTTCATTCTGTGATCCTGTCTCGTTGTTCTGATCATATGTTCCCTGCTCATCATCAGAGTTTCCCTGGTTATGGTCATCAGCCTTCACTGCTAATGCAAAGGAGACGACAGACGTCATCAGCATCAGCACCAACAATAGATTCATTAATTTCTTCATAATCATAACACCTTTTGTGTGCCATTTCATCATGGCCTTAGACCAGTATGGGATGAAACAGCTTATCTAATCTCACCGGAACAAAGCGGAACAACCCGAGACAGAAACGAAAACAATCATGATTTTTTCAAGCGGATAAGATTAGACATCCCAATAGATTCTTTCTCGATGAGGCCTTTTCGCTCCAGCCCCCGGATGTTCCTGGAGATAGATGCCTTGGGTATCTGCAATTCCTTCTGGATGTCGGTCTGTGTGAGGGGAGTGTTTCTCTCGTGGAGGACCTTCATGATTTGCTTTTGTCGGTGATTCAGACCTTTGATATCATCAAGTGGTTTTGTTGCATCCTCTTTTACCGGAATTCCTTTGATTTTTTTCTCCCTAAGGAAGAGATACAGGAGGAGGATACTTACGATGATGATGGCAGGCAATAAGAAGAGATAGACGATGTTGTCCGCCAGCAGGGAATTTTCCCCTTTTATAGTCTGATATTGGATGAGAATGGACAGCGATTCGTTTTCCCCAAATCCTCTGACGATTAGGCGTCCAAGGTTTTCTTCGATGCGGATGGCCCCTGATGTTTTAATATAATTGATCGAGGAGCCCGCGGGTAACATGAGGCTGTATACGAACCCCGTAAACGTTCCGTTCTTAGAAATGTTTAACGCCCAGATGCTTTGTTGTTTGGAGGTGTACTGCTCAGTGTTTTTTATGGTTAGGTTCGGGTAATTGGTGAGTCCGTCAATGCTGACAAAACCAGAAGAATCCACCGTGATGGTGAGGTCCGCGTAATACTCCACTGCTTGAAGTGCTGGCGCCAGTGATATCACAATGATTAGTAGTACCATCAAAGGAAAGAATATTCGAAAATATTTTGATTCGTTTCCCATCAAAGCTCCTTTCAGGATATCTCAAAGAAGTGTTTTTTTCCTCATTCCTGAAACGACATGGTTTATTATTAAAGTTTCTTCCAGGGCGGATGTCGGTTGGTCGTTGCCTTAAAAATAACGATGAAAAGCAGCTGGGATCATTACTTACAGGCGAGCAGGTCTTGGTTAATGTCTTCTTGATACGATTGCAGGCTTTTCTGCACCCCTCGTCCGATCCAGCAATACAGGCACAGTCGCTCCTTCGGCAGCCCGATTGCTTTTACCATATCATCGATCAGCTGATATTGCAAAGAGGTGACCCCGAGGTCTTTTGCTATCCATTCCACCATCTTCTTATACTTCTCAGAACTGGGATCCACATATGCTGACACATCCTCGATATCTTTTCCTTCAAGTGCTCGGATGGCTCTTCGGGCGACCAGCTCTTGGATGCTTCGGGTCGATAGATTATACACACACGGGAACATCAAAGGAGGACATGCTGGCCGAACATGGACTTCTTTTGCACCAGCCTGCATCAGCTTTGCAACCGTATAGTTCTTCAGTTGCGTCCCCCGCACAATGGAGTCCTCGCACAGTACGATCTTATTTCCGTGTGCTATGGCATCGTTTGCGATCAACTTCATCAATGCGATGCGGTCTCTCAGCTCCTGGGAGAGTGGCGTATAGCTCCGGCCATACCCTGGAGTGTATTTGATTAACACCCTCCGGTATGGTATCCCTGATTCGATCGCATACCCGATCGCATGGGCGACCCCCGAATCAGGAACCCCTGAAACCAGATCCGCTTTCACCGAATCACGCTTTGCCAAAAACTTCCCACAGCTTTCCCGAACTTTTTCAACGTTAATACCCTCGTATGATGACGCGGGAAAACCAGTGTAGACCCATAAGAATGCACAAATCTTACTGAGATGGCGACCTTTCTTCTTTTCCTCGATTCCTTTCTTGCTGATGAAGACGATTTCCCCCGGCGCTATATATTTTTTAACAGAAAATCCCAGATTGGGAAACGCACAGGTTTCACTGGCGACTGCGACTTCTCCTTCTTTCTGCCCGATCGCCAAGGGCGTGACTCCATTACGATCCCGGGCACAATAGATCCCTTTCTTGGTCAACACCAGCAAAGAAATCGATCCAATGATCTTGTTGTACATCCGTTCGATCCCATAAGATATGCTGTTCCCTTGATTGATCAAATGAGCGACAAGCTCTGTCGTGTTGATGTCGCCCCGATCTATTTCACTGAAGGAGACCCCTTTTTCGATGAGCTCACGAGTCAGGGCTTCTTTGTTTGCGACAAGACCGGCACAGCATATCGCAAACGCACCGAACTTACTTTCAAACGTCAATGGCTGAGGGTCTTTATCAGAAATAACCCCTATCCCCAGATGACTCTTGATCTTATCAGAACCCTCATAGAACTTCGATTTAAATTGAGAATTTTTTATGTCATGGATCTTCTTTACCGGCATCCCATTTTTTTCGATGAATGCAATCCCACCGTATTCTGTCCCTAGATGGGTATGGTAATCGGTCCCATAATACAGGCTAGAGATGCAGTTGTTATTGCTCACGACGCCAAATAATCCACTCATAGTCTCCCCGCGGTGAGGAAACAGTGAATTCTATTTAAGGATTTTTAATGTAAAGCTCCGCCGTGAAATCGACTCATACTTGATGGTAAGATTTTAAAAAAAATATGAACGAATATTTTTATCGTCGTCATTTTATCGTTTTGTAAACATTACTCGATACGTCTTAATACAGGGAATGATAAATAATATTATAGAATTGAAAGGGAGGCTGACGTACTTGTTGTATACGACGAACTACAATGATTCTGCTTTTTTCGCCAGCAAAAAAATTTGCTGTGCATCCTGTTTATTCATCGGGACATTATCCAATCTATTTTTGTTACAAAAGGAAAGGAGAGGACCTTCAACATCTGGGAGGAATAATAAAGCCAGAGAACATATCCTGAAAGAATTCTCAAATGTAGACGCACAAACTACGGGAGAGGCAGAGGAGTAATGAATCGGCAACAACTCACCTATTTTAGAGTCGTTGCCCTCATCATGGCTGGTCTTGTCGCCACACTTACCATCGGGAACCTTTTTACCATTGCCACGAAAGGCATCTCTGTTGATCTTCCCAAAGAAGAAGACATCCATTGGTCCGTTGACCCGCTGCAAAAAGAAATCCTGTTTCGCACCAATTTTTCGGTAAAAAACCAAGGCGTCTACGATATTCGAGATATCGACATCTCCGCGCGATTGGTTAAAGACGACCGCACGCCTCTTTTCTCTTTTGAAAAAAAAGATCTCGTGGTCTTACGGGGTAGCAACACCACCTTTGATCTGCTTATCCCTCTTGATCTTGACAAGATATCAGTCCTTGATTGGTTCAGCCTCATATACAAAAATACGACACTGCACTTACTGCTGGACATCGATGCACTCTACATGTTTGGTCTGATCGAGTTTACCGCGAACGAAGCTATCGATATCCCCTGGTCCCAGCCTCCTCTGAACCTCTCCGATAATTCCACGATTCAGGCTGGGGTACACGGCATCTCTACCATTTTAGACGTCGCATCGAACACATCAAGTGCCACATTTTCCGATATTCTTTCCTTGTTTTCTTTACCACAGATCAACTTTACCACTAAGAACGGGTTTTCGTTTTCCCTTACCATTTCAAATTATTCAGACACCTTAAAAAACATCACCTGTCATGTCATCGTCCCATTACTCGTGATCAAGGGCTGCTTTGAATTCACGGCATCCGTTCTCGTGGGATTTGAAGCAGGAGGTTTCGTGTTTAAAGTTCAGGGGGTCGGAGTCCAGTATGTCAGCTAAGAAACCAAGCATCTCACCAAAAACCCTTCTTGCGTTACTCTTGTATCTCATCATCCCGCTCTGCGCTCTTCTTCTTATTCTGCAGTCATACCCGGAGCTTCCGAAAGACCGGTTCATCATGCGCATCTACTGGATAATTCCAACATCAACGGTCATCGTCATTCTTGCACAACTGAGCGCACGCTATCAGAGAGGAGACCTGAAACGATTTCTTCTCAATATCGGATTTACCGTCGCAACTATGATCTGGATGTTTGGTCTGTTGGGCGGCGGACTGGTGATGACGACACAATGGAATGGATATGACTTCTCCCTACACATGGACAAATATGTACTCCTTATCGCAACGGTCGCTATCCTGAACGTCCTGTATTACACGTTTGAATGGNGGGTGTACCGCAAAGACATGGTTTTACATTCAGAACACACAGAGAAAACATCGGGGACGGTTAGCGAATAAAATAAACATAGTTTTTTTTCTCGATTACTTCCTCTGTTTTTTTGTTGTTTTCTTTTTTGCTGAGGGGGACTTCTGTGGCTCTTCGATCACGTTTACAGAATCATAAGGAATGACCCCCAGGTTCCGCTCTTCCTGCCGTATCTCCTCTATTATCGTAAACAGCTTTTCATGCAGCTCTGCCCTGCGATGCGCCTGTTTGTAGGATAGTCCCCTTGTCTCCATGAGCCCTATTTCAAATTTCTCATGGCCCTGGAGAATCCGCTCCCGTCTTTTGGGGTTCTCATAGACGTCCTTTCGTATCCAGATTTCGTTTTCCGGTATCTTGTGTCGCAGATGGACAGGCAATTCGTTCTCGGGAACCAGACCATGCAAAGCGATGTAGTCACCCATCACGGACCGGGGCTTTACTTTTACAAAAAAAGGGAGTGTTTCCTTTCCCCGCCCGTAGGGATCGTATCGAGAGCGCCAGGCTCCTTTTTTGGTTTTCTTTTCTGCTTCGTCAGGATTTTCTTTTTCGGTCATGGCCAAGATTGTAAGCAGGATTCATATGTATATAATTTTTTATTTCTCACTATAAATTCGCCAGAGAAATAACAATATGGAAAAAAACGAGTATTACAGTTTTTCCGCAAACTTACCAAGCTTTACTTCCCATTTGTCCAGGAGCCTAAACTCACCATGTCCGTCTTTTTCTACCCTGAAGTCTGCTTCTGCAATCTTTTTCATATTGTGTTGGGACAGAAGTTTTTCCATCTTCTCAAGACGGTTTTTAGGACTCCAATGGGTGTTCATAATCCCATATTTTTTCCCGTCCATCCCTGACAGTTCCTTAAGGAATGTCCTCATATTCTGCTGGAGGTTGAATGACTCAGATGCGGCGGAGAATATATACACGTCCGCTGTAGGCATCGCGGTGGGGTCTACTTCATCGGTTGTGAAAATCTGTGTTTCCGATCCTTTATCATTCAACAGTAACGCTAAGGAATCAACCAGTTTTTTGTTGTTCCCGAATCGTGACCAATATACCATGACAACCTTCATTTTCTCACTNAACAGACAATTCGGTNCTCATATAAAAAGATGGTCAAGAGCATATCTTTTTGGAACACCCGAACAAAANATCGGTACACGTTTTCCTGCATCATAGAACAACGATACCGTAGTTTTTCTCCGGTTGGACANTCAACTGCACATCCACATAAATCTCTCTGCCGTAGATGAACCACCCAATAACCAAAAACCATGATGAAATGATGATGAAATGTTTATATATCGGTCGGACTTTATTACTTCCGTATAGGGGGTTTACTCAATGAAAAAGAACAAAAGAATGAACGTTTTTGTCCTTGCGGTTTGCTTGATTTTACTCCATTCCTTAGCATTTTCATCGATGTTTACTACCCCTGATAATTCCACAAAGGGAGAAATACTCCAAAAGACCGCATCTGCTGCCACGATTCCTCGCGATATTGTACTGATTTCCAAATCGACAGGGCTTGAAACCCCGTCAAAAGAAATAGGAAAAACCGAAATGGAGATGGCTGACCTGAATAACGACGGAAACGTGGACATCATCTCGGTCGGTGATCATGGCTCTCCCTACGTCAATTGTCAAGAACATGGGATCATGGTATGGTTCGGTGATGGCCAGGGCTCCTGGACCGTGCATCAAAACGGGGAGTTTGGGTATGGAGGCATTGCTGCTGGTGACATTAACAATGACGGGATCCTTGATGTCGCCTGGGGCATTCATCATGATTACAGCGGGGTGCCAGGGTGGGGGGATACCTTGATCGGTGCCGCGTTAGGCGATGGGACCGGGTATAATTGGATTCCCTATGCCACTGGTCTTGCGACCGATGATGAATGGTGGGGTATGTTTGCCACTGATTTTGCTGATTTTGACTGCAACGGACTGCTGGACATCGTGTCTCAATCGTTCGGTATGGGCCAGGGCGTGCATGTGTATAAGAACCATGGAGATGGGAACTGGAGTCATGCTTGGAGTGTCGATGGCACGTACTTGTTCTCAGATAATAACCTTGAGACCGGNGATGCAAACGCCGATGGATTTCCAGATATTTTTACTTCAACAGATAGTCAGTATGTATTCCTTGGGAATGGATCGTTCGGGTTCAATCTTAGCCAGAATAATCTTCCCACGGGACAGTACAAAGGGATGGATTGCGGGGATGCGAATTGCGACGGTTGCGATGACATCGTGTTCGGTCTAGAGTCATCTGGTATTCGCTGCTATACGTATGATGTGGATACGAACGGTTGGGTGTCTATCTCAACAGGTCTGCCGACATCCGGGACGTATCACGCCCAGTTCGGGGACATCAACGGTGACGGATTCCTCGATATTGTCTGCTACATCGGCCCGCAAGGTTACATCTATGTTGGTGATGGGACCGGCAATTGGATGCTGAGCGGTTCATGGACGATGCCGTCTCCCGGAGATTATTCAGACTTGCTTGTTGATGGCGATATCGACCATGATGGACGGGAGGATATCGTTGTTCAGGCAACGCAGAGTTCCAACCAGCTGCGGGTGTACTCCCCGTGGGTCGAGCCGATGGATCTTACCGCCCAGGTGACCATACCGCATGGAGGAGAGACATACCGGGTTGGATCCATCCGAACTGTAAAATGGCTCGCGGCTGTACCGCCATCAGAGGGTGCTGCTACGGCCAAGATCCAGTTGTCAGTCCATGGGACGTCAGGTCCTTGGACGACGATTGCTGACGAGCTGCCGAACAACGGGTGCTATCAATGGTTGGTCGATGGGAGCGGATCTGATCNNTGTCGCATGAAGGTCATCGTTTCCACGTCGTCTTCGAGTGCATCTGCCCTGTCATCATCGGATTTCAGCATCCTAGGCTTTTCAGTCGATGCACACGGTCCCTACCAGGGGCTGGTGAACCAGCCTCTCCAATTCACAGGGTCAGCGACAGATGGGACGCCGCCGTACGCATTTTCCTGGGATTTTGGCGATGGTGGGTCGTCTAATGAGCAAAACCCAACACATGCTTATGTAGCGATCGGAAACAATACAGTCGTGTTGACGGTGACTGATCACGACGGTGTCGTCGTCCATGATTCGACCTGGGCGCTGATACAGGAGCAAAACACCCCTCCCTACAAACCTATCATCTCAGGTCCAGCGCAAGGACACATCAACGAAAAATACACCTACTCTGCCAATGCATCTGATCCTGAGGGGGACGACGTTTTCTATTGGTTCGAATGGGGTGACGGGACAAACACGGGGTGGCTTGGACCGGCTGCATCTAATGATATTGTGTATGCGAACCATACATGGTCTACGAAAGGGATGTTTACCATACGCGTGAAAGCAAAAGATACACTCGGTGCTGAAAGTAACTGGTCGGAACTCAATGTCAAGATGCCGACAGCGATACCGTTTAACTTTTTCACATCTCTCCTAGAACGATTCCCGCATGCATTCCC